>JAEEGL016044866.1_pt1 | contig 74644 bp, 67 predicted proteins | sample 9134231 | NCBI WGS metagenome assembly JAEEGL01 (sample SAMN16246548, study PRJNA631951) | gut metagenome | biome: gut microbiome; feature: rumen; material: fiber-attached | host: Bos | place: Iran: Karaj | collected 2018-10 | reverse complement strand
GTAAATGTTGCACCCTTATCAAGCGAAGTTTCCCACACATTGTATCCGTCTTTAATATTGCAGCTCGGTGTCCATTCTTCCATCTTGTCGTTTGCCCAGCGTACAACCATATGATCCACCTTTATGTCATCAAACCAGCCCGGGGTAAACTCGTACACGGTAAAGCCTTCTTCAAACTTGTTCGCCTGGTACATATTGTCCTGTACAACGGTAAAATCAAAGCTTGCAACCTCATCTTTATAGTACTTCCGGTCCAAATCGATGCGTACATGACTACCACCATCCGAAAGATACGATATCCGGTCGATTGTTTTGCTGTCCGCACTCATGCTCACATAATGCTTGTTGGGGATTCCTATTTTTACCCACTCAAGCGGACCTTCTGTCTTTGAATCCAGAACCTTCCAGTCAACATGATATTTGAGAGTCAGCGTTGCATCTTCGTTTACGGTAACGTTAATCTCGTAGTCAAGAATCTCGTCCAGAGTTACGGCGGAAAGGCACCACATTCCCGCAAAGACTAAGAGGATAAGTGCAATTAGGAATTTGGCTTTAGTTCTCATCTTGTACTCCTGTTCCGAGAGGACAGATTCCGGTCATCATTGCGGAATAGTCACGGTGTTTGGCGCATTCTTCCGAATCCCAGATTTTTTCCCACTCATCTTTGAGCATATTGCCGAGAACCGGCCCAGAAAGCCAGCTCTGGCACGGAACAACGTTTCCGCCGGGGGTAACCGCCATGTTGCTGAGGCATGCACCGCAAACCGGTGTGGTTATACCCAGTTCATCACAGAAGGAATTCTCTACCCAGCCGGGCGATGTAAAGCTTATTTCCATTCCGTTTGCAAAGCAGTATTCAACCGCTTCCTTAAGCACGGTCTTTATTTCATCACGTGTGAGGCGCATAATTGAAGATTTTTCGCCGGTTGCCTTGCCCGTGATAATAAGACCTGAACAGGTAACGTATTTAACGCCTTTTTGGTGCAAAAACTCCAGAGTTGCCTTGTAGTTACGGTTCAGGGCGCACAACGGTGTGTTAACGCTGAGGCTGAGTCCCGCCCTGAGGGCGTTTTCAATACCGGCAACGGTCTCGGCATAGTGCGGAGAACCCACAAGCTCATTGTGTATTTTTTCATCAGCAGAATAGAACGTTATCTGAACACTGTCGAGCGAGGCTTTTGCAAGTTTGCGGCACATTTCTTCAGTAAGTTTTATGCCGTTGGTGTTGAGTCTTGTAACAAACCACCTTGAATAATCGATAAGCTCAACCAAATCATCGCGCATGGTGGGCTCGCCGCCGGTAAAAGTAATCTGCGGAATGCGGGCTTTGCGGCATGCATCTATTATGCGCTTCCAGTCTTCGGTACCAAGTTCGGCTTCTTCAGCCTGATGCTGGCCAGCCGCATAGCAGTGCACGCAGTTCTGGTTGCAGTGCCAGCTGCCGTCTTTTGTCATGGCGCTTACCATGAGGTCCATTCTGTGAGGCGCGCACATATAAGGCGCGTAATCGCCGAGGTTCATGTAGCCAATCTCAGCATCCACCGGTTCACGGTATGCAATCTGGCGGAAAGTTTCCATAATAAAGCGGATATCACGCGCCATGCGTTTTTTGCTTACAAACGGAAAAACCTTTCCCGCGCCTTTGCAGGTTTTTTCAATAATGGTGTCGGAATCTTCCTGTGTAATTTCCCTGTCATGGTACTCATTCACATTCTTTATAAACTCCGCAAGCAGAATGCTCCACGAAGGTCCAACGGGAATAACATCCTGTCCGTTGATAATAACAACACTGCAGCCCAAAAGCCCCGTAATTCCGGCAGAACCGGGCTCGTACCGGGGCGGAATCATGTGTATTCGTATAACGCCGGGACCTTCGGGGTTCAGCGTTGTGTGAAGAACTTCCTTAAAGTTTTCCTGCGCATATTTTTTTTCGCGTCGGGAAGTATACATAAATCAACACTCCTGTTTGAGATAATAAAACCATTATACTATGATTTTCCGGTTTTTAAAAGTAAAACCGACAAGCATTTATGGTATAAATATTCTTTTTGCAACTGAAACGAACAAATAATCGCGCAGAATGTTCGCTTTTGTTGATAGACAAATTGAGCTGCTGCGCTTAGAATGATGTTAACAATAATTGCAAAGGTGGGTTTTGTATGAGAAAACACTATTTGGATAACATCAGATGGGCAACTGTTGTGCTTGTTGTAATTTATCATGTGATTATGATGTACAACGGTGAAGAAATGCTTATCGGGCTTGGAAAAATTACGAATCTTCAAGTTCAGCATTATGACATATTTCAGTATCTGGTATATCCATGGTTTATGCCGGTTTTGTTCATTGTTGCCGGAATAAGCTCAAGACTCTACCTTGAAACTCATGCTGACAAGGAATTTGTAAAAAGCCGCACGCGCAAGCTTTTAGTGCCGTCTACAATCGGTCTTTTGTTTTTTCAGTTCATTCAGGGATATGTTAGCATGTCTTTGGGCGGCGCGTTCGAAGCTCTTACCGCAGAAGGCGTGCCTGCGCCTGTCATCTTTATAATCATGCTCGCTTCGGGCAGCGGCGTTCTCTGGTTCTGTCACCTGCTTTGGCTTTACAGCATCGTGCTTGTATTGTTCAGAAAAGCCGAAAAGGGCAAACTTCTGGCGCTCGGTGCAAAAACCCCGGTTTGGATGATTGTACTGTTTTATTTTGTTGTCTGGGGCGGGGCACAGGTTCTTAACACGCCGATTGTGTCCGTTTACAGATGTGCGTTCTATTATGTCTTCTTTATGCTTGGCTATTATGTCTTTTCAAATGACGAGGTAATGGAAAAGCTCAAGAAACTCGCCGTTCCTTTAATCTGCATCGGTGTTGCGCTTTGCACAGCCTTTGCTGTTCTATATTTTTATGTGAAAAACGGAATGAATTATGCTGATAAGCCTGTGAACAGAAGTGCGTTATATGCGGCGTGTGCCTATTTCGGCTCGCTTGCAATGCTTGGCGGCATGGCAAGATTCGGTGATTTCAGCAACAAATTCACTGAATGGATGAGCCGCAAAAGTTTTGGGCTTTATGTGTTCCATTATCTCGGAATTTCATCAGTTGCGCTGTTCGTGGCAAAACCAAAGCTGCTGCCTGCACCGCTGTGTTATCTCCTTAGTCTGATAGCGGCATTTGTGGCAGGCTACGGTCTTTACGAAATCATTTCGCGCATTCCGCTCTGGCGCTGGGCTGTTCTCGGCATAAAAAAGCCAAAAAAGGCTGAAGCAGAACAACCGGCTCAAGCTTTGCAGGAAAAAACTGATGTTCAAGGATAATCTCATTCAGCTGCGCAAGATGAAGCGCCTCACACAGGAAGACATTGCGGATAAGCTTGACGTTACGCGTCAGGCTGTTGCCAAGTGGGAATCCGGCGAGACAATGCCCGACATTGAAAAAAGCCGCCAGCTTGCCGAGATTCTCGAAGTGTCTCTTGACGACCTTGTAAATTATGCATCGCGTGAAAACATGGGAATGCAACTGCCGCCAAAGGGCAAACACCTTTTTGGCGTGGTTAAAGTCGGCGAAAAAGGGCAGATTGTGATTCCGGCAAAAGCCCGGAAAATATTCAACATCTCAAGCGGCGACGACCTTGTTGTTCTTGGTGATGAGTCGCAGGGTCTTGCGCTCCTCAAGTCAGAAAAGCTCCTCGCCTTTGCAGACGCAGTCAGAAACAGAACAGAATCCTGAAAAGTCATAATGCAAGTATAACAAGTTTAATACTCACTTATGCATTTCCTTCTTGTATTGCTCTGCAACAACAGTAGGCCCGTCCCACCAGAGTTTTGTAGAATCGTTATAAAGCATTTTTCCTGTATTTGATTCCATAAAAGAAAGGAGCACTTCGTCAGTAGATTTTTTTTCTTCTTCTGCCAGCTCTTCAACAGCCATTACAGCGGCTAAATCCATTGCAAAAAGAGTTTTTTCTTTATCCATACATTACTCCAAATCAACTCTTTCGCTTTTAATAAATTGCAGTTTAGAAAGGGCTTTTTCACTTCTAAAGCAAAATTGATCTTTCAAGCGCTCTGGAATTAGAAGTCCAATACAAACTTTGTCAGCTGCATCAGACCCCATCTTGCCAAAAACGTTTCCCATATAGGCCATAATCGTTGTGTTGGTGTCATCATTGGCTATTTTGCCGGAAATAACATCATAAGGCTTCATCTGATTACGAACTTCAACAAAAGCATTCTTTCTACGGTGTGCTACAATACAATGAAGCCAAGCAGTATCTGCTGTTTCATATACATAATATTTAAGGTCTTTAATATCCGTAACTTTAAAAAATGAAACATAAGCAATTTTTTCTGAAGGAATTCCTTGTTGAACTCTTTTTTCAAATGAAAGCTTTGCAAAACTTTTTGCCTGCGCCTTTGAAGTAGTAAGATAAAAACCCTGCCCAAAATCCTTATAAACAGCACATTTTTGTAAATCAGGATTTTCTACAATGCAATAACTTCCGTGATATAAAACAAGTCCTTCTTTGAGCTCCGTCATATATCAGCCCCTTTGTTTTTAAGAAATTGTTTTACATCTATAAAAACAGCTTCATCGCCTTCTGTATGAAATATTCCCCAACCAACACGGATATATGATAAGACTTCAAATTTCTTGAATAACAAAGCAGCTTCTTTGAGGGAAATTCCAAACCGTTCCGAAGCCATTCTGAGGATTCTTACCTGCATATATAAAATCTGCTGCTGTTCATTCATACCGGATATTATAACACACGGATATTGAAAATTACAGTACAAATTATAAGCAGATTCTAATCCGCAACTAAAAGCCCTCGGTCAAAACCCAGGTATCATCATCAATTTTTGAAATCTCATATTCCATAGTTTTTATTCCTTTTCCCGAAAATAAAAGATGTTTTACAGCAAATATTCCCGAAAATAAAAAATGTTTTATAGCATTTTTTCCCGAAAATAAAAAATCTTAATACAAACATCTTCCCTAAATTAAAAAAAATCACATTTTTCCAGGTGTTATGTATTGATCAGGGAACGACGCTTCATTTTTTTTCTGCTTTCATCTAATATAAGTTTACCATTTGCACAGGAGAAAATGATGGCAAAACGAGGAATAAAAGAATGGATCTTAAGATCCCTGATTCTGGTAATTGGATTGATTATTGCTCACTTTGGCGTAACACTTTTTCTATTGTCAAATTTGGGAGCTGATCCGTTTAATGTATTTGTACAGGGCTTGTTCAGAATTATAAGCACTGCGATTCCGGGCTCAGGCAGCCTCATCACACACGGGCGCACTCACATGGCAGTCTGTCTCATAATCATTTTTATCCTTCTTTTTGTGGACAGGTCGTACATAAAAATAGGAACCGTAATCTGCATGGTATGCGGCGGGCCAATCATAGATTTTTTCACCTGGCTTTTGGGCCTTTTTCTTGGCAACGGGCAGCCTCTCTGGAGCAGAATTTTGATGCTTGTGCTGGGTTGCCTAATTCTGGCTTATGGTATGACAATCGTCATAAAATCGGATGCCGGAACCGGGCCGAATGATCTGGTAGCCGTTGTAATTTCGGATAAAACAAAAAAGAAGTTTGGAATTATCAGACTTGTTGTAGACGGAGTTTTTGCCGCAATCGGTTTTGCTTTGGGCGGTGTACTTGGCGCCGGAACAATAGTCTGCATTGCGTTGGTCGGACCGGTTGCAGGTGTTTTTTTGCCAATTAATGAAAAGATGATCGGAAAGATTATAAGGCAGCATTCAACAGAAAATCAGCAAGATTAATTATACTGACTCCCTCATACAAATATTTTTCATGCCTTGTTCTTGCAATTAAAATTTTAGGATATGCATCTTTTATGCTTAACAATGGAACCACTTCACGTTCAAGTGTTTCGGGTAAAGAAAGATCATCGCTAACCTGAATATAGATTTTTTCGCTCTGCTTTATTGCAACAAAATCAATTTCCTTTTTGTATAATACTCCTGTGTAAACTTCATAGCCTCTTCGCAGCAACTCTATACAAACCATGTTTTCATAGACTCTGCCATAGTCCATATTTTTTGTACCAAGAATTGCATAGCGGAAAGAATGATCAGCAAGATAATACTTATCCTGACTTGCAAGATATTTTTTTCCGCGTATGTCATAGCGACGGACTTTATAAAACGCAAAGGCGTTGCAAAGATAATTAAGATAAGAGCCAATAGTTTTGTTGTTTACTTTTTGCTTATTTGAAATCAATGTATTTGCAAGTTTTTGAGTAGAAACCTCCGTTGAAATATTATTCATTAAAAAATCATTGAGTTTCTCAAGTAAATCTGTATTTCTGATTTTGTATTTCTGCTTTATGTCACGTACAATCAAAGTCGAAAAAACATTTTTTATGTATCCATATTTTTGCTGTTCAGTGGAATAAGTAAAAGAGCCCGCCATTCCGCCCTGCTTTATGTAAGCAGACAAAAGTTCTTCGTTATCAGTTCCCTCAAAATAAGTTTTATATTCTGCAAAAGAAAATGGAAATACAGGAATTTCAAAAGTTCGTCCTGTAAAAAGAGTCGCTAAATCACTTGATAAAAGGAAAGCATTTGAACCAGTAATATAAATATGAAATTTCTTTGAATTATGAAAAGAGTTTATTGCCTTTTCAAAACCTTTACAAAGCTGAATTTCATCTATAAACAAATAGTTTTCAAATTCCGGCTCATAATGCTCAAGAACATATTTATTCAGTTCATGATATTCAGAAAGATTTTCCCAGCTGATATCGTTGAAATTGATGTGAATTATATTTGACTGTGGAATATTCTTTTTTATATAGTCAATAAAGGACTCCATAAGACAGGATTTTCCACTACGACGGATTCCAGTTATAACTTTTATATCTTCGGTGGATATAGTTTGAGTGAGTTTTTTAAGATATTCCTGACGCTCAATATATTTCATATTGCAAGTATAGCAAAGTTATTACTCAAAATCAACAAATTTTTAATTTTGAGTAATAGAAAATCATTTTATTACTCAAAATCAATATTTTTTCAATTTTGAGTAATAGGTTCATGCACAAATTAGGGGAAATTTTTCTCTATTTTCCTTTATAATTATAAGTGTTATAATTATTGATAATAGATCCTATTAAGGTGAAAGTGGGCATCATGCCATGCGTTCCGAAGGGAACCTAGCCTTATACGGGGTCTTTTTTTTTGCTGTAAAAGAATTTTATTCTATTTTAAATAATTTCTTTCAAAGTTACATTTATAAAGCCTTGATCACGCAGTGAGTCAAAAAGATTTGTTACAAAACAGACTGTAAATATTGCTCATCTATCAGTTAAATATAATTCTTTTCCTGCATTCTAGCGTGGGCTCCGCCACCGCAACTCACCAGGATTTAGTTTAATCCATTAAGAAATATTTCCCAATCTTTAGTAACATAAGGCTCACGCCATTCATATTCGACAATACGAGGAGAACCTTCTTTATCACCAAAACAAGATTCCATATATTCTTTTAAGTTCTCAGGATTATCTTGGATATCATAAAACTTCATTTCTGGAGATTTTATCTTAGCCAATTCAACAGCCCTTTGAGTTTCTTCGTTTTTACTTGAGCCATATAATTTGAAAACCATTATGTTTTTTCCTTTTATATATCAAATACTGTTCTTATGAATTAGTTTTTGTATACCATTCAGACACATTTATTATATCAATATTTTCTAGAATAGTTTTATCCTTTCAATCCAATTAAATCTTCCAAATGTTAATAGCTATCAACATGATCATACTTTACGCCACTGGTTGAAACAATATTAATCAACTTTTTTAACACTATCAATCTTACCAAGCTCAATCTAGATTAAGTCTTTATCATCTTTTTTTACCTTTCGTTTCAGTAATAAAATATGATTGCATTGTAGTTAGGTTGGTACTTTTTTTAAAGCTATACCTTTCTCTGTAAGCCTGTATTTTTGTGTCGGGCTTTTTGGAGAATCAGGTTGCGTCATTTCGATTAGACCTAGTTCTATAGCAGGTTTTATATACTCACTGACTAAGGTAGGTCTATGTCGTAATTCAAGTTTTTCCAGGATTTCTTTTGTGGATAGTCCGCTTTCCTCTAAAACTCTTAATAACCGAATTACTTGTTCGGTTACTTGTTCGGTTACTTGTTCGGTTACTTGTTCGGTTACAGGGACATTTTCGCCTGCTGCGGGAATCGCATCATTCAGAGGAATCGTTACCCGAAAAATATCACCGTCCATCATTGTTGGTTTTGCGCTGCTTCCTGAATAAATCGGAACATATTTGTAAAGGTTACGTGTGCCAGAACCAAGTTCTTCAGCAAAACCAATTTCACGGAACACTTTTGCAATCATAGGATTTTTAGAAAGCGGACTCAAGTTTTCAAGTGTAATTTCATCGGGCATTTGTGCCTTGTTTGCGTTTTCTGTGATAATCTTATCTTTTTCAATTATGAATCGCGGAATCAAGCTGCTTGAAAACTCACGGTGCATAAGCATATTTACAATTATTTCACGGCAAATATTGCTTGAAAGACTTATTCTCTGCATATCAGGGGCGAGATAAAATTTATCGTTAAGATGCTTCTGTGCAAAATCCATGAGACGCCCAACGCTGTCAATTATATTCGTTTCAATGATATCCCTGTCGTCATAACGGTCTACATTTATTTTTCTGCAAATTGCATCGGTTCTGTAAGCTGGCAGACAATACTTAATCATTTCGTCTGTTCCAAAAAGAAGGATTGAAGCCAAAGTAAAGCCTTCTTTTCCACTCTCAGCATCTTTTGTAAACATTCCGAGATTCTTTAGAATTTCCAGATTAGTCATTTCAAGCCAAGGATGATTTTTATTCCGGTTCTGAATCCGCACCCTGACTTTCTTAAAGACATCTTCTCTAAAGTCTTCAATCTTAAAATTGAAGAACATTTTTCGCTCAGTAAATATATTCTGCTTTCTGATATAAAGCTGTGCTATTGGATCTGTGCCTTTTACAACAAAATCACTGTCATCTACTCGGTCATAGATTTTTCCTTTAAATGTATGAACTTGAGAAGAAGCTCCAATGTATGCATGAAGAATAACTTTATCTTCTATTTTAATTTCTTCAATGGCACATACGGCAGTCGGATTAAAAAGAGACTCATTATTAAGGCAGTTGTTAAAATTACGGATTAAGTCTTTTACGGCTTTTTCTGGAACACCGAGAATCGTTCCGTCATCTTCTACGCCAAGAAAAATGTCTCCACCCCAGCGGTTTAATAATGCACAGACTGTCTCCAGGACATCATGCTCAATGTTACCACCGCAGCGTTTGAACTCACAGGTGAGGTTTTCGCCAAGTGCAATTTTTTCCAATGCTTTCTGTGCTGTCATAGGGCTTCTCCTGTTATTCTATTATTTGGTGATATCTTTTGCATTCATCTTTTTAGAGACATTCCCTGAAATCAATTTTGTTAATTCATTTACAAAACTAATTATCTCATCTAAAGTATTATCATGTGAAATAGAGATCCTAATAGTACCATAAGCATATTCTTTATCACAATGAATTGCTTTTAACACATGAGACAATTGTGTATTTTTAGAATCACAAGCAGAACCAGTTGAAACACAAATGCCTTTTAAATCCAACCTATGAAGAACAGTTTCTCCTTCAATACTTTTAAAAGATAAACTTATGATTCCTGGAACACAATTATTTGATCCATTAATGTTGAAATCTATTCCGTTTTGTTTTAATTGTTCAATTAAAGAATAACGCAAGTTATTTATATATAATATTTGTTCTGTCAACATTTCTATATGCTCTTTAAGAGCCGTTGCCATTCCAACAATAAGAGGAATATTTTCTGTTCCTGCACGCATATTATTTTCTTGCTGTCCTCCATTCAACAGAGGTTCTATTTCAATTCCTTTTTTTATATATAAAAAACCAATACCTTTTGGACCATTAAATTTATGACCAGAACAAGAAAGCATATCAATATCCAAGTCTTTTACATTTACAGGAATATGACCTATCGCTTGAACGGCATCAGTATGAAATAAAATATTTTTTGAATGTGCTATTTGACATAATTCTTTTATGTTTTGAATAGTTCCTATTTCATTATTTACCATCATTATTGAAATCAAAATAGTTTCTTTCTTTATTGCATTCTGTAACGTTGGGATTTCTACTTCACCAAATTTATTTACAGGTAAATAAGTTATTTCAAATCCTTGTTTTTTAAGGAATTCACAAGTATTCAAAATTGCATGATGTTCTATAGCAGAGACAATTATATGATTACCTTTTTCTTTTAACTTGAAAGCAGTTCCCTTTAAAGCCCAATTATTACTTTCAGTACCACATGATGTAAAAAAGATTTCATCTGTATCAGCATTTATACATTCAGCAATCATTTTACGACAATATGTAAGTGTTTTTTTGTTTTTAACTCCTAAAGAATACAGTGATGATGGATTCCCATAAAAAAGATTCCAATAATTATCCATCTCCTTTTTTGCTTTATCGGAAAGGGGTGTGGTTGATGCGTTGTCAAGATAGATAATAGTTTTTTTATTTAAAGAGTTCACAGCCTTCATCCTTAAACAATTCTATCTTTTCTAACAAATCTGATACTGTACAATCCAAATAATTAGCAAGACAATCTATACAGTAAAAAGTTTTTATATCTTTTCCAAGCAGTTTTTTATTTATCCCTATAGTATCTTTATCTAATGGTGACTTCTTACATGCTAAGCATTTTTTCTCCATTATTATTCCTTGACTGTCAAAAAAGGTACGTCCTTACCCTTGTATTCCGTATCAATCATACCTTGTTGTAATTTTATAATACGTCGCATCCTCATAGCAGGGGTGAGACAATAATCGGTAAAGTCCTGTTTATCTATATCCAATTCAGACCTAACGTGAGGGAAAAGAAGTTTTAAATATGCTGTAGATACTCGTTTAATTGCTTCAGTATCCCTAGTATCAGCATGTTCAGGAACATTAACAATTTTTTCTACAATTGCTCTATATGAAGTATCGCTCCTTAATTCATGCAGAATAGAGCAGAAATACTCGGAATTCAATGCCCATCCTGTTATCTTCAAACCATCATTCATTCTGGGAATATCCCATCCCTTTACGAAACCATGAATTCTATCAAGTAAAGCTGTTTCCTGAAACAAATTTGGAAGCTCTGATAACATGTATTCGTATTCATTCATTTTTTCCTCTTTAATATTTCCGAGAAAAACCACCCCTGCATCAGACTCACCGTCATAGCCATTTGAATTGAACTTTCCATACTCAAGATATCCCTGCAATATAGATCTCATCTCGTTTTCATCACCGAAGCTTACAAGTTTTACTTCATCAATTGCTACATAATCAGGACCACAAATAAAGCCAGGCTTTCTTCTTACTGCATCATAGAACATTTTCGATCTAGTAACCTTACCGCCATCTGTAAGCAGTCCGTATTTACTTACATGTCCAAATACATAGCTTTTTCCCGTACCTTTAGGCGCAAGCTCGATAATATTTACCCTTTTTTCTACAAAAGGCAATAATCTCGTAAGCATTGAAAGCTTTTGCAATTCAGTCTCATATCCTTCTGCATTGTAATCAATCGCCCCTAATACTATATTTATCCACTCTTCTGTCGAAAAATGACTTCTCATATCCTTAAAGTATTCTATATCTACCGTATAAGGACAAAAATTCTTAAATCCAACAAGCTTAATCTTTCCAGGGATTTTTGGCTTAACAGTATCATCCGGTTGCCTGTAACCCAGCTTGATAATTCCCCAAACTTCTCCGCTGTGAATCAAATCATTTTTGTATAGTTCCCATATGGACGGCTCTATCATCGTTTCTTTTTCCGTAACTCCAAAATCGGGCAAAGCAAACGATATTTCTCCCGTCTTGATATTTATATCAACTGCAATTTTTGTCAGTAACTGAACCGTTTCATTTTCGTATATGATCTGGTTCTTTATTTTCATCCATTCTTCTTTTTTAGGAATGAATTTTTTTATGAATGAAGTTACTTCATCTATATCAAAATGACCATAATCATCGCAGAAGGTTTTTAGCAAATAATCCCTCAGAAACGCTGGCAACCCCAAGGATGAGAAGAAATTATTATTTTTAAGATCCTTATAAACAACCATCTCCTCGAAATAATCCCGCAGTTTATCTTCCAATTGATTTCCCTCCTTTAATCGAATAGGTTGACTTCCGTCATTCCTTTTTTGGTTACTTCAAACGAATTATTAACCGACAATACATCTGATCCATTCAGAATATCTGCGTAGTAAAATCCCTTCTTCGTGCAATCCACCAATTGACATTCATAGATATACTTATCCCCTGTAGGCTTAGCATCATAAAACTGATCATTGACCTTTAATAAAATGCTATCACTGAGTATTCCTACGTATACTCGAAGCACCGGTATTTCTTTAGCTGCCAATGTAATAATCTTATATTCGTCAAGAATAAATGCCTCTACCTGTTCTGCTTTTCTTGTAATCTCTATAATCGGAACCGTTACCTCTTCTAATGTAGCACCACCATGAACCTCAACATTTGCTTTCCGACTGCCTTTAAATCTGTCATAATTTGTAAGAACCCAGTAATCGGCTTCTTCGATTGCGAAATCTGGTTTTGTATTTATTTCATTTTTAGGGCAGCACCTACCGGAGTACTCGCCTTTTGTTTCCATTTCCCAGATGTTTTCAGTTTCATGCAATACAGCAAGTCTGCTGGCTCCATGATCAGAAAGAATAACCGCCTTTTCATACTGTTCTCCGATAACGGCAGAGTGAATCTTACTTAACAAATCATCGATGATTTCCAATTCACGTATTAAGTATATTGGTAGCTTAGTCTTTTCATAATCAAAGCTATCTTTGCCATGATGCTTTATCTCATCAAGATCTTTTATATCGGATATAGGACAACCCTTTTCAATACAAACTTCAACGAAGTCCTTGTTAAAGCATGTTAATGACGGTAGTTCACATCTTCCACAAGAAATATTTGCTGACAATCCGTATTCATTACACTTAGCCTGTATAAAGCCAAGATATTCAACGCCCAAAGCATCAAAGAAGAAAACATGTGAATTTTTCAGATCCACTTTATCAAACAGCTGTGTCCTCGGTTTTAACGCACTAACAAATCCAAGTTCAGTTGCCTGTTCTTCCACAGTCACCTCAAAACTTGGCAATATTCTGTTTATCAATTTCTGATACCTATAGGCCTCGAAATAATTATCAAGCAGTTCATTCTTAAACCTATATTTTGAAAGATAGTCTGCAAGATCCGGATATACATTTTTTAAAATAAAACCAAGCTGTTCCGCTGAGTAATTATGCCCATACGTATCCAACCATTCAATTACCTTTTCCTTTTCTGGCTTAGTCAAATCCGTAAGGTAATAAATACCATCTTCCTGTTTTGTGGACACCACCTTACAGAAATCCATAATCTCACTTAAATATATTGTATAATTTGTATAAGACTTCAGTATTTCCTTTCGTTCTTCGTACAGTTTCTGAAAATCTTCATCCGACCTGTCAACTGTAAGGATGGATCTAAAAAGGCTCTTTGCAAAATCCTTGTGATTTGTAGAATTAACCATTGCCAATGATAGATATGAATTCTTTTTTGCACCCAAAACACATATAGCAATATAATAAAGCCACTTTCTGTCATCAGTATATGTTGGATATTGTTTTGCACAACTTGTCAGATTAGCATTGGAACCAAATTCCATTTCAATAACATACGAAAAATCATTGGATCCCATAACCTTCAGAAGTCCATTCCATCGATATGCATCACCAAAGCTTTCAGGGACATTCTTTATTCTTGAATCTTTAGTACACAAAATGTCATAACCATTGCTTAACTGTATTACATTGACAAGGGATAAAGGGAATATCTGCTTGTCTACATCCGTAGCAATGTATATTTCTTTATCTCCGCTCGTTTCGTATGCCTCTCCAAGCTTTTCAAATCCTGCATATGATTTCATAAAGGCACCTGAAAGATCCGGTGATATCAGACAAATATCCGGTGTATCATCAAAATCACCATCTGCGATTATAATCTGACCTCTTTCAGAGAATCTGCTGTCTGTAAACTTTAGATAGTTTCGGCATTGATATGTAACAATTACAACATGTCCACCTATGCTTTTAGAAATAATTGACCTGAGCGTATTCTTAAGCACGGATTCCCCATCAAGCTTTAAATAGGCAGATAGATGTACTATAAACAAATTCTCCGAATTGTTATCTATACAATCCGACAGTTCCTCCGATTTCATCGTTCCATCTTTCCCGCAGAACTTCCCTGTAGAAAGGATCTCATTGCTTCCGACCTTAAAATGATACAGAAAATCCTTAAGATTTTTTTTGTTGGAAAAATCAACAATTACAGGCCATCTTTTATCTGAAGTCAATAGTGCTTCGATTCTTTTTTCTATTTTATCGAGAGTCATACGCACACCTCATAATTATTTTTTACCTTTGATGATCTCCACACCAACTACTATATTATCCTCAATCAGTTGTTTAAGATATTCTTTTACTTCATCCGGCTCCATACCGTCTATAATCTTCTTTGCTTTTCCGTATCCGGACTCCATATAACTTGCCGTTGCCAGATTCTTGATTTTTGTGGCTACATCCTTGCTCCCTAGCCAGAAATCCGGTTGTTCGGACACATGCTTCTTCAAATAATCCTTAACAACATCTACACTCTCGAACAAAACGGTATACTCTTTCAAAAACGCTTCAGCGAAAGCCTTATCTCGTTCTTCCTTGCTATTCAATCTGTCCACATAAGACATTTTTGATATGTAATCCATCGCACTATTTATAGCTTCTGCATCATTCTTACCGGAATTGATGGTCGAAAATACCTTCCTTGCAATCGCAGCTTCCTGATCAGGAACCATGGCCATAATAGGCATAAGATACTTTGTAGACCAATCAAATGGTCTGTCGGTATCTGTAAGCTCCTTCCATAGCTTGCGCAATTTTACATGCTCCAAGGATTCCTTATATATGGCCACTGCCTTCTGAACCTTTTCATAATACTTGTCCGGTTCAGAGATATACGATCCCTTAAAGCTATACAGATCATCTTCTATTATAACTTTGACATCATCCAAGGTAAGTCCGTCTAAGTAATGAGAACATGATTTTTCAAACAATTCTGCCTGGGAAAACATGAATGTCCTAAAATTATCAACATGTGCAATCAGTAATTCCAAGAACTTCTTTTTCTGTGAGTCTAATAGATTATTTGCTTTCTTCAGATCTCGGAGTATTTCATAAAATTCTTTGCCTTCTTCTATATTGTTCTTGATAACCGAATATGCCAGTCTGATCTGTCCAATCTTGTCACACCAAGCACGTATTGTTTCAACATATGTGGTGTTCTTCGCAAGGACTTTATTGCTATATTCGATAATTTCATATTCTATGATCAATTCATCAATCTTTCCATGTACAGTTTCCTTGTTCCACACCCAATTCGCGGCATCAGAACTGAACTTATATTCCAAATGATTAATATACTGCCCACCGTCTCCTACAGACTTTGCTATCGTAACAAGCTTTCCACCTTCATATGTTTCCAGGTACTTTAACATTCCCTGCTTACATCTATCCTTTGTAAGAACACTCTTTAAGTCCTCAACAGCATCCGGATTCTCGATACAGATATCTCCGATTTCCTTTGCAATATCACTATCCGTTTTTCCTTTGCCATCGTTTTGGTTGTTTGCTATAGCACAAAAGCATTCAATAAGCTTAATCACGACATCTTTGCTTGTGTTGAAAATAACATCGTCAATTGCAAACTCAACAAGCCAAATAGGGAATGCAAATGTCTTCATCTGCTCCCTGATTCGTGATCTTGTATCGGTGATTGACACGCAATACTTTGGATTAACGCCAAACGCCTCAGATGTTGCCTTATTAAACGATCTCTCGGAGTCTGTTAAAGTAACAATGTATTTGTCCTTATACCTCTTATCAGGAGTATTTTCCTGCTTGATAATCTCCGATATCATTGTTGCGAGCTTATCTTTATCAAGTGTATCGGTTGTTACATTGTCGCTGTATGAAAAAGTTCCGTTTGCATACTCCTTAAGAATAAAGCCAAGGATAAACGCTGTGAGATTACAAGGCATAAATCCGTAAGGTTCCGTCTTTAACATGTTATATATCTGGGCAATCGATATTCTGTCATGATCCTTATAGGTTTCCTCAATCAACCCATCTACTGTTTTCTTAAGTTTTGAAATGTATGAATGCGAATTCTCCCAATACTTTTCAATCTTCCATGCATCCTTCAAAGCATTTTCAAGCTTTGTAGCTTCGTTTCCGGATCTAAAAGTTCCTTTTGTCTCCTCGGTAATACCGCATGCTGCCCCTGCCGAAAGCGAGTTGGCATCGTACATTGTATTAAGCACACTCGGAAATGCCGCTTCAAGGCTGTCCGGATAATGGAATTTATTAATCTCCATCAACTTACTTGCAAGATCATTAAAGTTGGCTACCCTATCTCCTTCAACAGTGTACTCGGAATAAACATAAAAATCTCCGTTCTTTATTCTCTTCGCCCAATCTTTTAATACATCGGTAGCATATCCCTCATATGTTTTTCTTTGCGTTATATCACTATTTCCAATTGCAAGTGCCATTGCGTAATTCTCAACAAATTCGCTATAATTGGCATCTCCTAAAACAGTATTTGATGCATCAATTACGACAACCGATGTTTCCGGATATGAGTCAAAGAAAGATTTTATTTTTTTCTGAATCGTCACTCGTTCGCTGTCATCACGTGCTATCGTAGTAATAGCAAAAAGTTTATTCCCAGCAGAATCAGGATTATTTGCTTTTTTGGCTTCACTATCAAAATCAGATAATGTCGCATATGCAAAGCTGTAGCGTGCCTTAAGCGCTCCGGTAAACTCAATAGTGCTTCTCAAATCACAACCTGTCATGAATGACAGATCCTTTGTGGACTTATTCTTAGCATCCTTAATGAACGGAGTCGAATCAACTGATGCACCTGTATTCTTGCAGCAATATGAGAATACATCTCCCGTTAATGGTGTTCTTGTAACCACATGGTCATTAAGAAGTTTCTTCGCAATATTCTTTGCAGGAAATTCGAGATCAGTACCTTCAAATACGAGCGTAAGATTCTTTTCATTCGGAAGGAAAATGTCTCTGTTTCCTGTCATTCGATCTGATACAGCCTGAAGCAGAAGGATAGTCTTTAAGACTCTCTTCTCATCTTCAATCAAATCCTTATTCAGTTTTGGAGTAAAGCAGCTAAGAACCTCTTTTATTCCGGACGCAAGCTTATCCTGTCCACTTTCATAGAAAAAGCTCCAAAGCATATCAACTGTGATAAACGGATTCTGCGAAGAAAAATCATAATGATCAATAAACCACTGAAATGCCTGTACGTCTTCACCCTCATCATTCTTGATAAAGTTAAACATACTTCTAGCAGTAGATGTGTAATAAATGGATATATGTTGCAATAACAATGCTGCATACGGATGAATTGGCAACACATTAGAAAGATCCGCATCAGTTAGCCCAATCTTATTCTTTACGGCTGTTCGACTTTGCATCGTTCTCTTATCAAGACTGTCTTTATTCTTTTCCCATTTTGCAGCCAATACTTCATCATCTGTAACTTTCATGGCTTCATGCATAAGGGCAAATGCAATGTTTTCAGGGAGAGAAATATGCACCGGCGAAACAAAACGGTCTAAAATCTTTTTCTTGTCCGGATCACCGTCTGAAAAGTATCCTTCAGCTTTATGTGTTACAATTAATAAGCAGAACGGAGCTGTTGCTGATAGCTCGACAATCTGCTGAAAACCAGTAAGATGATGCAAGTTATTCTCAAAGTATTCCGAAAACTCATCCCAGATAAACATCAGATTATAAAGATTATTCTTTTCAATTACCTCTCGAATCCAATCACAGAGTTCTCCTGTATTCATTGCAAAACTGCCTCTGACCACATTAACCTTGAAAAGTTTTGCAATCAAAGTTCGAAGTGCATCATCCTCATATGAACGAAGTTTTTCTAAAACATCATCAGCCTTATCGCCTCCAAGCACATCCTTTGAAGAACCAGAAGCAAATATATCAAAACTCTGTTTATTCTCATTATTCTCAAGAAATCTGATAAGTGCATTTCTCAATGAAGAGCTCGCCTGATTCTCTATTCCATTTTCTTCAAGAGCCTTCTCTATCCCTTCCTGAATGGCCACAATAAGATCAACATCACTGTTAATATCAGAAGAACCATATCTGTGACAAACAAGAATCTTTCCGGATTCCTTCTGAGCTATCAAATCCTTGCACAGGAATGTATCAAGCTTATATTTCTCAAAGTATGATTTTGTCTCTTCCTGATTTGCCTCAATCAGCTTTTTAAGTGTCAGAACGGCATGAGACTTACCTGTACCATATGCACCGTCAACCCATATAGACAGTTTGTGTTTTCTTTTTAAGACATCTACCGTCGCCTTTAACAATGTGACAAACGATGGATGTGGATAGAACTTCTTCCACAAATCCGGAACAGTATCAATGATTTTTTTATCAACTTGTGGAAAGTATTCCGGATCAATGTCAAAATAATCACGATAGCTCATGTCTCATCCTCCTAAAACAGATGCTTCAATAATTCTGTAGAATCCATATTTCCTTTTAATGTTATATTATCTAATCCTAGAGTAAACCTTGCTTCAACAAAATCAGGATAATTAAATGTTAAACCATTTAAGATTCTTTCCATCGTGTCTCTGTCAAGTCCAAAAATCTGGGCAGGACTAATTCCAACTCGATCAATCGAATAATCTAACAGTTCGGTTAAAGTAAATTGTCTACGTCCTCCACATTTCTCGGCGAAAAGCCACATGGAATATAAGATTACTCTCTCGTCTGGATTCTTCCAAGGATTACGATAAAATGAAATCATTTTCTTTTTTACATCCCCAGACTTTGTAATTTTATCCTCAATATCAGGAATACCAAAACCAATTGTATTTAGTGGCTTTGTTGTATCTAATATTACCTTAAATCCATTCCAGAATTCGCTAATTGCCTTATCATTAACATTCTCTTGTTTTAATCTAAATTCTACCGACTCTAGTGTAATGGTATCCATAAAAGGGATATTTTTAAGGAACCATCCATATTGAGAAGTATATGCCAAGTTACACAGCATAATAGCCCATGGCAATTCATCATCAAGATCATATTTAAAAACTATCTCACCTATTGTTGTTAATTTTTTCTTTTTTACTATCTCAGCATCCGACATAAATCCAAACATTACATCAGTTTTTCTGTTTCCAGGTTCATATAAATTATCTTTCGAATAGTTTTGAAGCCAATTAGCATCAATTCCAACACTCAAATATTTATTTATACCTGTAAGTTTTTTCATAGTTTTACTCCCTCTTATCGAATTATAATATAAACAGCCATTTAGTATTTTAAGGCATTCATGACATTTAATACACTTATCAGAAATATTCACACTATTTTGATTCATTATAATATTTCTATACGGACATTCCGCCTCACAAACACCACAGCGAATACAATACTGTGTTTTAGCAAGAATACTTTTAAAATAATATACAAATTCAATAGAATTCTTTGTCTTTGAAGTATTTTCAATTCGAATAATGTCATATTTTTCATTTTTTTCTATAGTACAATGGCGTTCAACGCCATCATACTCTAATATGTAATTGTTATTATCTATCTCCTTTATTGTTCCAATAGTCTTAAACCATTCTTTCCACTTATTGCTTAGTTGTATTACACTAAAGACAAAATCACCTTTTTTTTCTTCAAAATTAAAGCGCTCCTCTTCCGTAAATTTTAATTCACGACCACTAAGCCGTGTCTTCCAGCCTCCAACCTCCATAAACTTTTCAGCATTTTTTCCAGAAAGATCCTTCGAACTATTATTAATAATCTTTTTTGTAAATCGATTGACATCATCTTCAAAAAAAACTTTCTTCATATATTCGAGCTTTTCAGAGGAGTTAGGACACATTATACAACCGACTCTATTAAATCCCAACTTGTATGCTTCGTTAAATTCAAGATTATTATCATACATATATAAATATACTTCAGCGGACGACCACTCTAGTATAGGATGAAAACTGTATTGTCCTGCAATTTTCTTACCTTTGCTTAGTTCATCATAGTCAGATCTGCTCGCGCTTTCGTCACCTCTTACACCTGTTATCATCATTGTACGTACATATTTCAATTGCAGTATCTCATTAATTTTATTAATTACCGGAGCTGTTTTATGAACCGTGCAACACCATCTTACTTTCCTCGCAGGGGGTCCAAATGCATCCCAATTTTCGTCTGCTGTTTTTGGTGCTCTAGCAGTATAGAATTCAATATTTTGAAGAGCGCATTCTCTTGATACCTTATTAACTAACTCTAAAGTCGTCGGGAATTCCATATCCGTATCACCAAACAATACTTTAAACTCATTATGCGGCAATGCTTTTTGTACCAAATCTAAAGCAACTACACTATCTTTTCCACCTGAAAATGCTACGTAATAGACATCAACTTTATCTTTATATTTAACATATGTATTATATATTTTCTTAATTGTATCCTGAACTAATTGTTCCATTATTCCCCTATTATGATTAACCATTGCCGGTATATCAACAAATCTCAATGAATAGCCTTCAGGTTCAGGTTCTTCTATAAGTATTATCTCTGGAGCTGAATATAATGTTCCTCCCTTTATTTTCGCAACCAATCTTCCCCTATAATAATAGTTATTTGCTTCCGCCCACATGTAAGGGAAGCTATCATTTTTATCATAAGCCCAGTACTTGTCAAATCCTAAAACATCAAGTTCTTTATAGTAAACTGGACGCGGCTCCTTTGAGAATGCCAACGGCATTGGCGTTAATATATATCCTCCTGTTAATGAGTCCCACTCATAAGTGTACATTTCAACTATTCCTTCCTGTTTCTAATTTGCTTAGCCTTCACTAATACCGAATCAATCTTTTTATAACTTCTTCTTGTCAAAAGATTAACTTCACCAAGATAATCAAGTACCTTATTATTTGTTAATTCACATCCACTTTTTGCAATAGCATCTGCACATACATCTGCGAATTCATCAAATCCACTTCCTCTTCTTACTACAGCTCCCGCCACATTATTAAGTGAACGTCCGTTATTTGACAAAATGTATTTCTTACTGAAATACATCAAATAAGTCTCTAGCAAATACTCGTTCCATTCATATCCAACATTCGGGAAAACCAAGAAGGAATCAATATCTCTTATCAACATATATCCAGTTTCAAGATATGTTGAAATAGCATTATCTGTAGCTTCAACATCAAAGCAAATATCGTCTCTAGAAACAAATAAGTTCTTACTTACTCTAGCAGTGGTTTCAGATAAGGAATCAAAATATATATTTCCTCCGTTGATTTCCCGTGAAAAAGCATATAGATCGTCATCTGAAAAAGGCGCATGATGCTGCCCATAAAGTCGGTATACATCAGCCATACTTATTTTTGCACCTTTATGACAAATCACTTCATTTTCAAAATCAAATCTTCCTGACAATTTTCTTGCTACAGCTTTTCGAATACCCAAGGATGAAAGATATACATTGTTTTCTATAAAGATAGGCATTTCTGTTTTTATTTTGGTAAAAACACTTGACCAAATACAATACCCATAATTCTCAATATCATCTCTAATAAAACTAGTTATCATATCCATTTCTTCAGAAGAGATATCAAATATATCTATATGGAAATAACGCTCCTTTTCATTAAGAAGGATATTAGGATTACTTCTAATCTCATTGATTATTATATTTTTAGATACATTTGACAAACCAGTATATATTTCTTCATAGGATAATGGTTTTCCATTAGCTTTCAAATAATTTTCTATTTCAAAACTGTGATTCAGTTTTATATTTTTTTCTTTTGTCATATAATCTTTATCAAAAAAGAATTCATAAGGCTCACATATATACTCAAGATAAGCTTTTAGCATTTTCTCATCCACAAGATTAAAACAATTAACAAACACATCTTTTAATTCCGAATAAATCGCTTTATAGTACAGAACTTGACAACCATTATTGAAACTTGTATGAATGTAATCCATTAATCTTCTTTTGGCAGTATCATTTAATATACCTTCAGCAGGGAAAATACGCCCTTTATATAACACTCCGCAATCATGGAGACAATTTTCCAATTCATTATCTGTAATATTGATTGGTTTACCAATAATATCATTATATGACATTCTAAAATTCTCCAGGTCAATAGAATCAAACTGTATTCCATTTTGATATCTTGAGCTTAAAACAAGTAAAAAAGATTCTTTTTCAAAATCCAAATGTGGTTTTATATTTTTAGAAAACGAATAGATGCCTTCTTGAATTTTTTTAATCCATGGAATCTCATCAAGTATAATTTTTAAGTCATCAATATCTATCGGAAGCCCCAGTTTTGATTTAATCCAATATATATCCAATTCATTTTTATCATCATAAACACTTGCCATTGATTTTAAGCGAATATATACAGCTGTATTATTGATTCTTATCGCTTCAGCTTTGTTGATTAGACCTTTTTTGGTAATTGCCGGCTTTGAAAAATTATTACTTTTATCTTTTTGCTCACAAGGTTCTGTATATGGATTCTCCATATGCTTTTTTATATAGAAAATTCGTAAATCATCCTTTTTTAATCCGCAAATAATAGATAAGTAAAATATTCTAGAAATGATATCTTTTGCACTCAAATTCACTTCTGCATATAAATTGGATTCAATTATAGCACATCTTCGAATTTGATAAATTTTCGACTTATCGACCAAATCAATTCTTTTTTTTCTTTCAGTCAGAAATGTATTTGCCTTTATTATATCAGGATATTGCTTTCTAAGCGTTTTAAGAATTTGCACATAAAGAGAACTCCATCCTGTAAAGGTTCCAGGAATCTCATTATTAAATAGAATACATTTTATTGGAGTAGAATAAGTATAGTCCAACTGATTATTGTACTCTAGTTGGAATATATTATCTTCAAAATCTGTCACTTTCATACCCTTCATTAAGTATGCTTAGAAATAAATAATAATCATTTTTGAAAAGTGCAAATTATTAAGAAGTATCTCTTCAAGACACCTCAATCTAATTCTTATAGATAGTAAATTATATCATACTAATAAGTAATTGTCATTGTTTTTCTTAATGCTTAAATATAATTATAACTGTAACGGAATTTATATAGAGTTTAACCAAAAGGCAAAAATCCAAAGATACATCTTTTGATCCTAAAGCTATTCCAGTTTTTATCATTATTTCATTAGGATTTTTTCACAAACTCGTTCAATTACTTTTATATATTACGATCAAAAGTTTTACAAGCGTGCATAATCTCTTTTGCTTTTTCTGTAATGTTTTACCATATCGTTCGAATGTATTTTAATTACGTTAATTCTTAAAGTCGCTGTTTTCGAATTTTTTCCCGAAGTTTTCACCAGCACCATATTTTTCTATTGCACATTTAATACCGTCTTTAATTAGCGGTCTTTTCTCCGTATCGATAAGGCGTTTCCAAAGTTCCTTAAGAGTTTCATGTTTGTCTGCACCGGATTCTATTTTAGCGATAAGCTCTTCTTTTTCTTCTTTTGTCAATTCAACTGCACGGTCTACATTATACCGAACATGCAGAAGGTCATTGCGGAAATAAAAACGTGGCTTTGCCGCCATCTCGCCATTAATAATCATTGATTAAACCTCCTGTATTTTTGTTATTATACCACGAAACAGCCGGTTCTTGGGGAAAAACATAATTAATTTTGGGGAGACATCGCAGATGTGCGAGGGGAGAGGGTGCAGATGTGCGAGGGGAGACACCGCAGATGTGCGAGGGGAGAGGGTGCAGATGTGCGAGGGGAGACACCGCAGACAAAATTTTCTAAAATATTCACAAATTGTAAACTATTTATTATTTTTGTATTGACATCTTAAAATGTTTGTAGTATTTTTTATACAAGCGAGAGAATCAGACAGGAGATTAAAAGGTCTGATCATAAAAGGAGCGCGGTCTTAACCGCGAAGAACAGAGGTAGTTATGACAGAAATCGCAAAGTTTCTACGAAAGTTGCGGATCGACAACGAACAGAGCTTGGGCGATATGGCAGAAAAACTTGGCCTTTCTGCCGCTTATCTTTCGGCAATCGAAAACGACAAGAGAAAAATACCGGAAGATATGAAAGACAACCTTTTTAAGGCTTACAGTCTTACAGAGGAACAAAAACTTGAATTTGCCCGGCTTGTAGCAGAATCAAGAGAAAAGGTCGAAATCGGACTTGCGGGTATTCAGCAGGAACTCCTGCCCGAATACGTGGATGCGGCTGTTATGTTTGCACATGACCTGTCGCAGATGGACAGAAAACAACTGGCAGAAGTTAAGGACTTTCTGCAAAAAATCAAATCGGAAGCTACGCCTATGTAGGAGGTAAACAGAATGGCAGAGCAATTAACCATCTTTGGCACTGTACTTGTTATGATGATAGTTGATTTTAAGAAGATGGCTTTGGAATTTAAAAAAATCTTTGGGCTTACTCCCTCACAAAGCTTTCCTGCACTTACCATTGCAGAGATTAAACTTTGTGAGGCAGACAGCAACTTTATGTTCAGCATAATTGCGGATAAGGACTGGAACTATAAGGACAGTGTCCAGGCTTGTTATCGCCATTCTGCAAACTCTCATGAAATAAGAATAAGAGAATCCGTATACAACAAAGCCCGCAGCGGCAACAAACAGGCTCTCTATTCCATAGCCCATGAAATTTCTCACTGGGCTTTAATAAATTATTCCGGCATGGATTTTGACATTAAAGAATATCAGCAGCTTACTCCGGCAGCAAAAGCAGCTTTTCTTACTATTAACGAAAATATTGCGGACCTGCTTACAACGCTGCTCATATACAGCGAAGAAGAGCTTTTAAACGCTCAAAGCGCAGGAGATTTGGAATACAACTCTTGTATGAGTGAAACCCAGATTTCTCTTGCGCTTTTTTATTGTAAAAACTACAAGATGCTGGTAGAAAACTTTGTAAAAAACTTTCTGCCGCAATTTGTAAACACTAAAGCAGTAGGGAGGATTGAATGAGGGCCTCAAGGCAAAAAAATAAGCCCCTGTTTAATTACCGTTAAACAAAGGCTTTGCATAGATTATCGTAGTAATCTGGAATAAATGCATATCCATAATACTACGAATCTATGCTCCTTGTCAAAGATTTTTTTACCTGGCTGCAGTGTCAGGAAAGATAACGACTCTGCAGCGGGGTTTTGATCTTACGTGCCTTTGTATAAGGCACTTTGACAACCAGAACACATTTAAGGAGCATTAAAATGCCTAATTTTAAGGAAGCTGATAGTTTACTTAGCGTAAAACTATCTAAGAACCAATTCAGTACTACTGAAAATTCATTTATCGGACGTGTAACAAGAAACACTGTAACTCTTGAAAACCTTATTGCATCAATCGCAAAAAAGAATGAGGGCATCAGCTCTTATATGATTGAGCATGTGGCTAATCTCCTGGGAGACGAAATGCTTATTGCCTGCCAGAACGGCAAAGCCGTTGATGTGCTTGGCATTGGAACCATGTATATTGGAGTTTCGGGCTCTGTCACCGGTGAAAACCCCGGTGAATCGAGTATTCCCGGCTTTAAACTCAATTTTACAATGAGTCCAAAGTCACAGGCTGTACTCAGCAGCCTTAAAGTTGACCAGGTAGTTATCTCCGATTCCTGTCCTGTATTTGACAAAATCATCAATGTTTTTGATCAGAATCATGACAAGATACTGTACAAAGACAAAGGTGTAAAAATCACAGGGAATCGTCTCAAACTATCGGGACACGACTGTGGAATTTGGTTTGCGCCTCTTGATACGCAGGGCAATCCTTCCAAGGACGAAAGTACCTGGATAGCTGTAGAATCATCTACCATCAGCGTAAACAAACCCAAGTCCCTGGAGTTTTACGTTCCCGCCTCGCTCACCGATTCACAATACTGTATTGTAATCCGAACACGGTTTTGTGCCGGTGACAAGGAGTTAAAGAATGCGGTAACAGCCTTTAGTAAACCTGTTACTATAGCTGCCTAACATTCTCCCCCCGGCTTAAAAACCGGGGGTTTTTATTCAATACTGTCTGCAATAAAAAAATACAAAATCTGTATAAAAAAACTGGAAAACTGAAAAAAGTTGTGCTAAATTAAAAAATATGAAGAAGAGAATATTTTACAGCCTGACAATATTATTATTATCAGTGTTCCTACTTACGAGCTGTATGACTACTACTACAGCCGGTGGTGATGTTGGTGCTGACAGAAAGCAGATGATGCTTTATTCTGAAGCAGAAATGAATCAGAGTGCAAACGAAGCTTATGCCGAAGTTATTGCCGAAGCTAAAAAAGCCGGAGTTCTCAATAAGGATCAGGCGACTCTTAATCGTGTACGCAAAATCGCGGACAAACTGATTGCCCAAACGCCCGTATTCCGACAGGATGCTCTCGACTGGGACTGGCAGGTAAACGTAATCACTGAAGACACAATCAACGCATGGTGTATGCCGGGCGGAAAAATTGTTGTTTACACAGGTATCATTGATGCGCTTAAGCTTACCGACGGCGAACTTGCCGCTGTAATGGGCCACGAAATTTCACATGCCCTCAAAGAACACAGCCGCGAAAGAGCCAGCCAGGAAGCTGTACAAACTCTCGGTATTGCAACCGCTGCCGCCATCTTTGGTCTTGACCAGACAAAGGCAAATATTCTTGGTATTGCAGCACAGTTTACGTTCGGTCTTCCTTTCTCACGCAGTCACGAAACTGAAGCAGACCGCATGGGAACAGAGCTGATGGCACGTGCCGGTTATGATCCTTATGAAGCAGTTAACATCTGGAAAAAGATGGACGAAGTTTCGGGCAGTTCGGTACCGGAACTGTTGAGTACCCACCCTTCCAACAAGAACCGTATCGCAGACCTTCAGGTTATTGCCGAAAAGGTTTATCCGCTGTATCAGGAAGCGTCTAAAAAGAAATAACAAATATCAGCAGCTTACCCGCTCAAGGGAAGCTGCTTTTTTTGTGTCCGCATCAATTTTTATAAGCACACCCTGCAGCATCGGTTCACTCTGAGCGTCTTCAAGTTTGTAAAGAATTTGCGTAAGATTCCGCCTTATTGCAATGTCCGCACTTGCGCCTATTACCGATTCAAGAGGGCCTGTCATTCCTAAATCCGTTATGTAAGCTGTTCCCTGCGGCAGTATTTTTTCGTCCGCAGTCTGCACATGCGTGTGTGTTCCGCAGACTGCCGAAGCCTTGCCGTCAAGAAAAAAGCCGAGGGCTTCTTTTTCCTGATTGGATTCGGCATGAAAATCCACCAGAAGAACCGCATCCTTTTGCTGTGCTTCCTGCACAAAGCGTGAAGAAGTCTTAAAAGGACAGTCCAGAGCGGTCATAAACTCCCTGCCCTGCAGGTTTAATACGGCAAAGGTTATTCCGTTCTTTTCATAAAAGCCAAACCCGCGTCCGGGTATTTCGGGCAGTTCTGCAAAGTCAATACCGCCAAGTTCGGGATAGTTTGCAGGACGAAGAACCCGGCTTTCCTCATTAAGGAATGGATACGCCTCACGTTTTTCAAAAATGTGGTTACCGCCGGTAAGAACATCAGCGCCCGCCTCAAAAAGCCTTTTGGCGTCGTACTCCAAAAGCCCGTAGCCGCCCGAAGCGTTTTCCGCATTGAGAATAACAAAATCAATCTGATGTTTTTTTATGAACGGCTTAAGCTTTTTTTCTACGGCGCAGATTCCCGATTCGCTGTAAACATCGCCGCCCATAAAAACGGTTATAACGTTGGATTCCATATACAAGTATTAGTCAAAAAAAAAGCTGTCAATCAAATATGACAGCTGAACAAGGCGTCTGGCGGAATCGAACCGCCGCATAACGGTTTTGCAGACCGCTCCCTTACCGCTTGGGCAAGACGCCGTTTGGTTTTCAAAATATAACAGAAACAAATTGTCTTGTCTATAGCTTTTTAAACACTTTTTTATCGTATACCCTTTGCAAAATACTGTAATAAGATGTAGAATATTAGAGCTTTATTTATAGAATTAAAAAGACTTGGGGGTCCATATGTCAGCAGCAAAAACGGCAGGATTCAGCAAAGAACTCCTTGCGTTTATTGACGAGTGGAAAGTAAAACCCGGTAATCTCATCATGATTCTTCACAGAGTTCAGGAAGAGCAGGGTTACATTTCCAAAGAAGCAGCAGAAGCAGTTTCAGAATTAACTGGAACTCATCTTGCAAGAGTTTACGGCGTAATGTCGTTCTATCATTTCTTCAAATCACAAAAGCCTGGTAAGTATAAGATCAGTGTTTGCCTTGGAACAGCATGTTACCTTAAAGGCGGTCAGGATCTTTACGATGAAAGCCGTTCTTTGCTCGGTTTAAAAGAAGGCGACATTTCAACAGCAGACGGATTGTTCTCTGTTGAACCGGTACGTTGTATCGGCTGTTGTGGTTTGGCACCTGTTCTCTCCGTAAACGGCGAAGTTTATGGAAAACTGGTAAAATCACAAATTCCGGGTATTCTTGAAAAATACAAGAACTTATAATGCACTACACACTCTGTGAGCTTTTAACGGACGTTACACAGAACTCTGTGGAGGCTGGAGCCTCAAAAATCACAGTTGAATTTAATGAAACGGATGAAGCCTTAAAGGTAAGCATCCGCGATAACGGCAAGGGTATGGATGCGGCTACGCTTGAACGGATTAAAGATCCGTTCTACACAGACGGCATAAAGCATCCAAAGCGCAGGGTCGGTCTTGGAATACCGTTTTTAATTCAAACGGTAACCGAAACAGGCGGTTCGTGGGATATAGAATCCGCCCCCGGTTCAGGAACGACAGTGTTTATGACTTTTGATTTATCCAATATTGATACACCGCCGGTGGGTGATGTTCCCGGTTTTTTCAGACAAATATTGATGTTTCAGGGAACAGCGGAAAATTATGACTTGGAGATTATCAGAACAAAAACACAAAATACGGCAAACCTTCACTACACCATTCTGCGTTCAGAACTGATTGACGCACTTGGCGGAATAGAGGATGCCGACTCGCTCGTACTGCTGGGACAATATCTTTCGGGTTTGGAAGAACCGGAGGAATAACCCCGTTATTAATAATGTAGTTACATATTTCAGGAGATAACTATGGCAAAAATGTCATTGGAAGAATTACGCAAGCTTCGCTCCGCAACAAAGAACGAACTTGAAAGAAGAAACGCCGACGGAAAAACCATTCAGGTAATCGTTGGTATGGGTACCTGCGGTATCGCCGCCGGTGCAAAGAACACTCTCGACGCATTTCTTAAAGCTGTAGACGAAAAAGGAATCGCAAAGGACGTTGTTATCCGTCAGACAGGCTGCATGGGCTACTGTGCAAACGAACCTACTGTAGAAGTTGTTGTTCCCGATATGCCTGCTGTTATTTACGGCAATGTTGATGCAGCCACTGCAAAAACAATCGTTGAAAAACATCTTGTTGGCAAAGCCTTGCTTGATGACAAGATTCTCGACCGGCCGTCAGTTGACATTATAAAGAAATAGGCAGGAGACAAAAATGGCATTTAATCATTTTATTCTTGTTTGCGGCGGTACTGGTTGTGAATCCAGTAACTCCGATCAGATTTATGCAAATCTTATCGCGGAAGCAAAGAAACAAAACGTTGATAAAGAAGTACAGATCGTAAAAACCGGTTGTTTCGGTTTCTGCGAAAAAGGACCAATCGTTAAGGTTCTTCCGGAAGATTCTTTTTATGTAGAAGTTAAACCGGAAGACGCAAAAGACATCATTGCCGAACAGATTGTTAAAGGCCGTGAAGTTACACGTCTTTTGTACAACAAACAGAAAAAATCAAACCTTGAGATTGAAGACATTGAATTCTACCAGAAGCAGCTCCGCATTGTATTGAGGAACTGCGGTGTTATCAATCCTGAAAACATCAATGAATATATCGCACGCGACGGTTACCTCGCTCTCGAAAAAGTTCTTTTTGAGATGAAACCTGAAGAAGTTATTGAAGAACTCAAAGCTTCCGGTCTCCGCGGACGCGGTGGTGCAGGATTCCCGACAGGACTCAAGTGGGAAGCCGGTATGAAAGCAACAGGCGACATCAAATACGTAGTATGTAATGCTGACGAAGGTGACCCTGGCGCATACATGGACCGTTCAACAATCGAAGGTGACCCGCACTCAATCATTGAAGCAATGATTATTTGTGGTAAGGCTATCGGAGCACACAAAGGTTTTGTATACATCCGCGCCGAATACCCGCTCGCCATTGAACGCCTTAAGATTGCTATGGAACAGGCCCGCGAAAACGGCTTGCTCGGTAAAGATATTCTTGGTTCAGGCTTTGACTTTGACATTGAAATCCGCCTTGGTGCAGGTGCATTCGTTTGCGGTGAGGAAACAGCACTTCTCCGCTCTATCGAAGGTCTCCGCGGTATGCCTACTCCAAAGCCTCCGTTCCCGGCTCAGAGTGGTCTTTGGGGAAAACCAACCGTTATCAACAACGTAGAAACATGGGCAAACATTCCTGTTATCATCAACAAGGGTGCTGCATGGTTTAGCAAGATTGGTACTGACGACTCAAAGGGAACAAAAGTATTTGCCCTTACAGGTAAAGTAAAGAACTCAGGACTTGTTGAAGTTCCGATGGGAACAACACTGCGCGAAATCATCTTTGAAATCGGCGGCGGTATCAAAAACGGCAAAAAGTTCAAGGGTGTTCAGACTGGTGGTCCTTCCGGCGGTATTATTACAGAAGAAAACCTTGATACACCGATTGACTTTGGTGCACTTACAAGACTCGGCTCAATGATGGGTTCCGGTGGTATGATCGTTATGGACGAAGACGACTGTGTTGTTGACGTTTCCAAGTTCTACATGGAATTCTGTGTTGACGAATCCTGCGGTAAGTGTTCTCCATGCCGTATCGGTACAAGACAGATGTACACAATCCTTGACAAAATTTCCAAGGGTAACGGCGAAATGGAAGACCTCCAGAAGCTCAAGGACATTGGTTTTGCAATGCAGAAAGCTTCTCTCTGTGCTCTCGGCCAGTCAGCTCCTAACCCGACACTTTCTACAATCAGAAAATTTGAACAGGAATACATTGACCACATCCAGAACAAAAAATGTATTGCCGGAAAATGTAAGAACCTGCTTCAGTTCATCATTGACGAGAACAAGTGTATCGGTTGTGGTCTTTGTGCAAAGAACTGTCCTGCCAACGCTATTGTCAACAACCCCAAGAATGAGGTTAAGGAAGGCAAGAAGCTTGCATGGAAGACGATTGATCAGAGCAAGTGTCTTAAGTGCGGTGCATGTATGACAAATTGTAAGTTCAGCGCAATTATCAAGAAATAAGAGGTAAATAGAAATGATTAACCTTACTATAAACGGCAAGGAAGTTTCTGTAGAACCAGGAACAACCATTCTTCAAGCTGCACAGCAGATGAACATAAAAATACCTTCACTGTGCTATAACAAAGACCTCCCGGCCTGGGCCTCATGCGGTATTTGCGTTATCAAAAACGTAGACCCGAGAACAGGTCGCGCCAGAATGGCAAGAGCCTGCTGTACCGAATGTACACCGGGTATGAACATTGTTACAAACGACCTTGAACTTACAAAGGCCCGCCGTACAGTTCTTGAACTTATTCTTGCAAACCATCCTGATGACTGTCTTAAATGTAACAGAAGCGGCCAGTGCGAACTGCAGAACCTTGCAGCTGAATTTGGTCTGCGTTCAAACAGATTTACTAAAATTATCCGCGAACAGCCGACAGATGCTTCTTACGCACCTATCGTTTTTGACCGCAAGAAGTGTATCAGCTGCGGACGCTGTGTTGAAACATGCCAGATGATGCAGAACGTATGGGCACTTGAATACACAGGACGTGGTGACAAGACTGTTATTGGTCCTGTTGCAGGTGCAGACCTTGCACACAGCCCGTGTATCCGCTGCGGACAGTGCGCTGCTCACTGTCCTACAGGTGCAATCACAACTCATACTCCTGTTGAAGAAGTATTTGCAAAGGTTGCTGACCCTGAACTTACACCAGTTGTTTCTATCGCTCCTTCTGTACGTGCTGCTCTCGGTGAAGAATTCGGCATGCCGGTCGGAACAATTACAACCGGAAAGATTTACACAGCACTCAGAATGATCGGATTCAAGTACATCTTTGATACAAACTTTGCTGCTGACCTTACAATCATGGAAGAAGGTACAGAACTTGTACACCGCCTTACAACAAAAGGCTCAGTTCTCCCGATGTTCACAAGCTGCTGCCCTGGTTGGGTAGACTATGCTGAAAAGAACTACCACGACCTGCTTCCTAACCTTTCTACTGCAAAATCACCGCAGCAGATGCAGGGTGCAATCACAAAGACATACTGGGCAGAACAGGTTAAGGTTGCTCCGGACAAGATTTTCCATCTTTCAATCATGCCTTGTACAGCAAAAGCTTACGAAGCAATCCGCAACGAAGACATGAGATCTTCAGGTGCTCAGGACATCGATATGGTTCTTACCACACGCGAATTTGCTTCTCTTATCCGCCAGGCAGGAATTGACTTTGCTTCACTTGAAGATTCCGAAGCTGACAGTCCTATCGGACCATACTCCGGCGCAGGTACAATCTTTGGTGCTACAGGTGGTGTTATGGAAGCTGCTGTTCGTACAGCTTACAAACTCGTTACAGGCAAAGAGCTTGGCAACGTAGAATACACACCAGTCCGCGGTCTTGACGGCGTAAAGAAAGCAGAAGTTGACCTTAACGGAACAAAAGTTAAGCTTGCAGTTATTCACCAGATGGGTAACGTAGATGCAGTTGTACAGGAAATCCGCAAAGCTGCTGCTGAAGGAAAAGAAAGACCTTACGACTTTATCGAAGTTATGGCATGTAAAGGTGGATGTGTAACTGGTGGTGGTCAGCCATACGGTCACTGCGATGAACTTCGCGAAAAACGTGCTGCCGCATTGTACAAAGACGATGAAAACCACGAAATTCGCTGTTCACACCAGAACCCGCTCATCACAAAGATTTACAAAGAATACTTTGACGAGCCGAACAGCAAGAAAGCACATCATCTCTTGCACACACACTATACACCACGCGATATTTATTCAAATAAATAACAAATTGGTAGTATAATGAAGGCTGTCCGGAGTTCTGCTCCGGGCAGCTTTTTTTTGGATTTGGGAGTGAATATGAGTGAACAGGAAAACGAAAGATTTACTGACATAGAAATAAAACTTGCGTATCTTGAAGACTTTGTAAGCAAGCTTCAGACCATCACGGTTGAACACACCAATACAATTGAAAAACTTAAAAAAGAGAACGCTTACCTAAAGTCCAAGCTTGCAGAGCTTTTGGAAGAGCAGGAAGGCGACATTCCAAACCGCCGCCCTCCGCACTATTGATTACTGATAATTGAAGGTTCTTTTGAGGTAGTCCGCAACTTCTTCTTTGCCGCCGCGGCACAATGCGCTTATGAGCGGACGACCGAGCATAACCTGCTTTGCGCCGAAATACGAAGCAACAAACAAATCGCGTTCACGGCGGATACCGCCGTCTATCCATATTTCACCGCAGTTAGCGGCTATTTCTTTGTGGTGCTCGGCAAGAAAATCGATTGTGCTGCCGGTTCTGTTATCTACACGTCCGCCGTGGTTTGAGACGGCAACAATATCAGGTTTTACCTGCCTTATAAGGTCCAAATCCGCATGTGTGAACACGCCTTTTATTGCAAACGGAAAACCGCAGTTCTTTTTGAGTTCAATGAGTTTATCCGCGTCTTTTTTTTCGAGATGTACAAGATTGCGCATAGTTACAATGTTATAAGCGTCTATGTCCACGCCGATTATCTCGGCAACGGGTTTTGCCCATTCAATACGTTCAAATATTCTTGCATTTTCATAGGGTTTAATGAACACCGCAGCTTTTTTTGATTCCTTTTTTACTGCATCAATTCCGCTCTTGAGCTTGATGTCGGGGCAGCCGTCACCTATACAAAGAGGCAGGTTTATTTCGGCACAGGCTTCTATCATTGAATAATAATACTGCGTTTCATCGGCAAATCCGATGTTTTCTGTTCCGCCTGTTATAGGTGCGAGTCTTATTTTTGGCTTTGGATATTTTTCAAGCTCTTCATCCGCAATGCTGCAACGAGGATAAAGGTTCCAGTCGGAACAGTTCAACTGAAAGTTGATGTTCTTGCGGATGCCTCCCATACCGGGCAGCTCTGAGATGCAGCCGGTTCCATTACACTCATAGCAAAAATGACATTTGGGCGTTAGTAAACTCATGCTTTGTTTATCGGCTCATATCCGGCCGGCTGAAGCATAAATTATTTGATTTCGTGCAGAATATTGATGATGGCTGTTCTGTCGGGGCTTATTGTCTTTTCTACCTTGTTCGGCACAAAAAGCTTTTCAAGGTTTTCTGGCAGTTCAGCTGCCCGTCCGCACATACGTTTTACGCTGTCGCTGTAGAATGCCGGATGATTGCGCGAAATGAGAACAGTTGCGCTGTCATCGTCCGCCAGGCATACCGGGCTTTTCTTTACTGCGGCATAAGCATCGGCAGTTTGCGGCGAAACAAGTTCGTTGTATTTGGTGAACAGTTCCTGTGCGGCCTGCTTTTGGTCTTCCGGCGTTATTTCGGAAGGAAAAACCAGCCCGCGCATTACGGCAGGGCTTGCGGAAAAAACATTTTCCAGGCGTTCCAGGTTAGCCGGAACAATCGGGTTTGAAGAGCCGCGTTTTTCCAACGGAATGCGTGAATCGGTAATTTCGCACGAACCGGCCGGGTTGTTGCCGAGAGACGGTGTGCAGTCTGTTACGAATCCGTTTACCGGCAGAGAGAATTTCCATGCATAAAGCCCTGCCACAAGGTTGTCGTAGTTTGCGGACGACAATGCGTAGTAAATGTCGCCGTACACTTTCTTTTTAAGCCGAGAAAATGCGTAAACATAAAAGAAAGTCTGCGGCAAAAGGCGTCCGATGTTTGATGTATTTGCAAGCGTAAGGCCGTATCGCTTTACCAAATCCTTGTCAGAATATATCTCGCGCAGCACTTTTATGCAGTCTTCCTGTTTGCCGTCAATCTCAACCGGATAGATATTGCCGCCGTTCCAATAGAACGTTGCGGGGTCAAGCCCTCTCATCGTGCCTTTGGAATACAGCAGAATAGCCTTTAAGCGCTTTTTGCCGCGGAAAGATTCGGCAATGCTTGCACCGGCGGAACCGGTTGTATGCGCTAAAACGATTGCTTCTTTTTCCTGCATGAGCAGTATGTGTTCCAAGCACGAAGCAAGGTATGAGATGCCAAAATCCTTGTAAGAACCGGTTGGTCCGTGAAACAGTTCGAGGTGAAAAAGGTTTTCGTCCAATTGTACCAGCTTTGGAGAAAACGTGAACGCACGCGAAGCAATCGCTTCTGAAATAATGGGGCTGAATTCTTCTTTTATGAGCGCGGACGTAAGTGCACCGGCAATTGAACTGAATGAGGTTTGATCGTTCATATAAAGAATCCACTGGCTCAAATTGTCTTCGTAGGCAGGAACGTACAAGCCGCCGTCTGATGGCAGACAGTCGAGAACAGCCTGAGAAAAAGGAACGTTTATTTCAGAATTACGGGTACTGGCAAACTGCAAAACAACCTCCTGCTAATATCTTAACAGCTAAACGACTTTACAACAAGGTTTCAAATTGTGCAATATTTTTCGATGAATTTTACAGGTCTGTATGTCATTTTTGCCTGCCGCATGCCTTCGTCGCCCAAATCCTGTTCACGATTGATGTATACAGTGTTTTCATCAAGCATACAGGCAAGCTTCCAGTTTAAAAACTGGTAGATTCCGTTTATATCGTTGAGTCCTTTTTCAAAGTGAGTGCAGAACATCGTACCGTTGCAGAAATATTCACCCAGCGCAAAACCAACCGGCGCATCGTTCACATAAACAATGATTCCGAATAAGTTCAGCTCCTCAAAAAGCTTTATTGCCTTTTTTGCGGTATGATAATCAGATTCGATGTTTTTATTCTGCCCATACCATTTTTCAAGTACAAAATCCGCATCCGCCTTGTTACCGGTATCCATTATGCTTACTTTTGCCTCGTAGTTCTTTAAAAAAGCGTTAAGATGGTTCTTTTTTTTGTGAAACTGCTTGCCTTTTAAATCCACCAAATCAGTGCGCAAATAAACATAATCCGCATCATCACGGTTTGCCTCTAGTTTAAAATTTTGTTCTGCGAAAAACGACACATACCTCTCTTTCATATCTTGCGGAACAAATATCATTTTATAGTTTTTTGCGAGCAAATCACGCGCTGTGCTTTCGGGGATTCCGTTGAGGGGGATAAAACACTTTTGTCCGTTTTTCTCACGGAACAGCAGAATAAAGCCGTCTCTTGTCTTTGAGATGCGGTAGTTATATTTTTCTTTGTGGATAATCAGACTTGAATATGTTAATTCGGAAATACCGTCGGTAAGTTTCTGCAATACAGGTTCAATCTCACCCCGTATTTCGGGAGAAAAATCAACCATATCAGGATACTGCGGAATTTTGCACATATCCATAATATAAGTGTTTCTTTTCAAAAAGTCAAAAGAAATACAGACTCAGATATAAAAAAAGCTGCCGGTAAACCCGACAGCTTTATACTAACAATAATATGCTTTATTCTTTAACACTTCCCATTGTAATACCGGAAATGATAAAGCGTGACATAAACGCATAGAATATGAGAACAGGAACGAGTGAAACAGCAACACCAAGATAGATTGAACCATATTCTGTACGATAAATATCACCGCGCAATGACTGAACCAACATTGGCAGTGTGTATTTTTTCTGATCAGAGAGCAATACAAACGGCAATGTAAAGTTGTTCCATGAACCTACAAAAGAGAAAATCGATTGTGCAGCAATAGCCGGAGTGAAAATCGGGAGCATAATGAGATTGAAGATATAAAATTCATTTGCACCGTCAATTCGACCTGCATCAATCAATTCTCTTGAAAGTATTGATTCCATATATTGCTTTAGGAACAGAACCGTACCTGCCGCGGCAATACTTGGAATTATAAGTGGAATATAACTGTCTGTCAGTTTGATTGCAGCCATGAACTGGTAAAAACCGATGAAAGACAATGTACCAGGAATCATGATTACAATAAGAATGAAGCCCCATAGAACGTTTCTTCCCTTAAAGTTGTAAACATGTATACCGTACGCTGTCAACGCTGAAAAATAAACACCGAGCAAAGTTGAAAAGAATGCGATAAATGCACTGTTTCCAAAACCCTGTGAAATCTTGAAGCTTCTGTTTGTAAGGTTTTTCCAGTTATAGAGAGTATTAGTACCTGGTAAAAGTGAAATACCATCATTAATCTGCGCATTTGATCTTGTTGCGTTAACCATCATAAGATATATAGGCACAACTGCAAGTAATGCAAAAAATATCATTAACACATAAATGAGTATTTTCTTTAATAAAAGCGATTCCTTATATTTCATTACTATGCCTCCACCTTCTTTTTAGGCTCTCTTTCTTTCATGAATGCATTGATAACAACAGCGAAACAGATTGTTATAATAAACATACCGATCGCAATTGCAGCTGCATATGCATAATTTGAACGACCCTGGAAACCAATGTTATATAGGTATACTGACATACTTCGAATCTTAAAATCAGGCTCACCGTGCATACCAGTGATAAGGAACGGTATTTCAAAAATCTGCATACCACCAATCATTGATGTAACAAGAATATAAAGCATCATAGGACGAAGCAGCGGTAATGTAATATACCAAGTCTGCTGTGTATTTGAAGCACCATCAACAACAGCTGATTCGTACAAAGTCGGCGAAATACTTGTGATACCTGCCATAAGCATAATCAGAGAGTGTCCGCACCACAACCACCACTGGATGAAGGATACTATTGCGCGTGACAGTGCAGGACTTCGGAAGAAATTGAATCCCTGCTGAACAACCTGACCATCCAGTACAACATTGTCCCAAACATTCAAATAACGTGTAAGGAACTGGTTTACCGGACCAACAGGAAACGCAAACAAACTGCGGAACAAAATTGCAACAGAAGTTGCCGCCAAAAGGTTCGGCATGTAGAAAATTGCCCTGAAAAGACCTTTACCTTTCAAGTTAAGTCTTACATCCGTAAACCAAATTGCAAACAAAAGTGCAATTCCCAACTGAGGAATGAAGTTCCAGCCCCACATAATAAATGTGTTTCCTACAGAACCCCAAAAGTTTTTATCTTTTATAAGTTTTGCAAAGTTTTCAAAACCTATGAAATCTGCATCTTTAAAAGTCTTGAATCCCTGAAGATTCGTAAAAGACAGCAAAAATGTATATATAACCGGCCATATTTGAAATGCGGCATATACGATTATAAAGGGTAATACAAAAAAGTAACCATTGCGATTGATAGTATCTTCTATCGACTTTTTTTTCATATTTACCTCCCCGGCAAGGTGTAAAAAGACTAAAAAAAAGTGCAGCTGTTACCCTGCACTTTTTTTATTCATCAGGAAAGATTAGTAGCCAAGTGTTGTTGAAACCTGTTCTTTGAATGTTGCAAGAGCATCAGCCTTGGATTTTTCACCATTAACATAAGCTGCTACACATTCATTGAAGATACCTTCAATAGCCTGGTCTGAACCCTGTGTAAGTTCACCATTAACATTCTCAATCATGCTTGCGAATGCTGCATAGTGGTTCTGTCCACCAAGGAATGGTTCAGAATATGAATCTTTAATCTTGTTTACAACGTCTTTGTTAGATACAACGTCACCTGTGTCTTTAGCCATTCTTTCGAGGAAGCTAGGATCTGTTGCGAGGTATTTGATGAGTTCTTTTGCAGCGTTAGGATTCTTTGTTCCTTTGTAAGCTGCTACCCATGTACCACCCCAGCGGTATGATGTCGGTCCCTGGCACATAGCCCAGTCACCAGCAGTATCAGGAGCGTTTGTCTTGAGAACATAGTGGAGACCCCATGTAGGGAGGAAGTATCCGAAGCATTCTACGAGGTTACCTTTTTCGTCCTTAAGGTCACCCTTCATACCTGCGAACCAGCCTTCTGACCACTGTCCAACGCGAGCATCATAACCTTTGTCATGGAATGTTTTGCAAACGTCCATGTATTCTTCCATTTTTGGATCTACATAAAGTTTGTCATCAACTACCCATGGTTTTGCACGTGCTGATGTATAAGGTTTGAAAAGGTCACCCTGTGATGAAAGGATGCAGCATACTCCGTTTGATTTCTGCTTAAGGAGTTCAGCTGTTTCCATGAATTTGTCCCAGTTTGCTACATATTTCTGTACTTCGTCAGGATCATCGCTTCCGAGATATTTTTTAGCAAGTGAGCGGTGATAGAAGAAAGCACCAGGAGCTGCCTGCCATGAAAGACCGTATACTTTACCTTTGTAAGAACCAACCTGTGCAGGATAGTCATACATAGAAGATTTGATTTCATTATACATGTCTGTCAAGTCAAGAAGAAGTCCTGATTCGATGTATTTGCGAACAAATGCATCTTCAAGAGCAAATACGTCAGGAGCACCGTTTCCTGAAGCCAAAACAGGATCAAGTTTGTTAGGGAACTGATCTGTAGGTGTCAAAGAATACTCAATCTGATATTTATCAGGGAAATCTTTTTTCCAATAGTTATCGATGTATCCGCCCAATTCATCTGTAAATGACCAAACAACCAACTTATTGTTTGCATCTTTTCCTGCTGCACCGCCTTCTTTCTTAGCACAAGCCATGAAAGACAACGCAACACAAACCAGCAGAATAGCTGATATAAACTTTTTCATACGTTTCCTCCTATACGTTTACGTAGAAAATTGTATTGCAAACGATTTTGAAAGCTTAGTTTCCAAAATCAATTTACTTAAGGTTTTTTTATTCTAATTCGAGATTACTAATTTGTCAAACCTTTTTTAATCAAATTTTAAGAAAATACTACGATGTTTTTAAACTTTTTGATTATTTTTCTTAAAATCTTCTCTTTACTAACTCCCGTTGTCTACTTTGATATAAAAAGAGTTCCTTTTGCAGAACCATCAGCAAGCGATTCAAGTATATTTTCGCGGCTGCCGTTAGCAAGAATCATGTTAATACCATATTCCAAAACTTTTTCGGCTGCTTCAAGCTTTGTTTCAATTCCACCGGTTCCAAAAGCATTGGTCGCTCCTATGGAAATATTTTTTCTCAAGTCAGCTATACTCGAGACAAACTCAACAAGCTTGGCTTCCGGGAAATCTTTCGGATTTTTGTCAAAAACACCGTCTATGTCGCTGAAAAGTATAAGCAGATCCGCGCTCCAGCAAATAGCGGAAAGCGCGCTCAAATTGTCGTTGTCACCAATTTTAATTTCATCGAACGAAACAGAGTCGTTCTCATTAATAATCGGGACAACTCCCTCATCCACCAACGTAAATAACGTATTCCGCACATTCAAAGTCCGGTGGTCGTCGGTAAAATCTTCTTTTGTAAGGAGCAGCTGACCTATGTGAATGCCAAAAACGCCGAAAGCCTGGCGCCACTTATCCATAAGCTCAACCTGTCCGATTGAGCACAAGGCCTGACGGTAATGAATATCTTTGCGCTTTGCCCAACGATCTATGGTAGAAACACCGGCAACCTGCGCACCGGAAGAAACCAGAACAATCTGTTTTCCATCTTCCATAAGCTGCGCACACTGTTTTGCAAGATTTGTCATAAATCCATAGTTAATCTTACCGTCAGCATTCGCCAATGTATTTGATCCGATTTTTATAACTATTTTTCTGGCTTTTTTTATACACTGAGCAATAGTTTTTTTGTTATCAGCACTCATCGGATTTGTCCATCTCCGTCAATCAGATATTTTGTTGTAGTAAGCACTTTTATTCCCATCGGGCCGCGCACATGAAGCTTTTGCGTACTTATTCCAAGTTCCGCCCCGAATCCAAACTCTCCGCCGTCCGTAAAGCGCGTGCTGGCGTTCACATAAACACAGCTTGCATCTACCATTGACTGGAACAGCCTTGTATTTGCGCGGCTCTCGGAAATAATGCTTTCACTGTGTTTGGTATTATGCGTATTAATGTAGCTGATAGCTTCTTCTATTGTATCTACAACTTTTATGCAGCATTCATAATTCAGATATTCGTTGCCGTAATCCTCGTCTGTAGCGGGAACAGCATTTTTTAAAAGCGGGAGAGCCCGCTCATCCGCATGCAGTTTTACACGTCCGGCAAAGGTCTTTTCAAGCATCGGCAGGAACTTGTCCGCCACAGTCTTGTGTACCACAATGCATTCAATAGCATTGCAAACACTCGGCCGCTGAATCTTTGCGTTTTCTGCAATCCGGCAGGCCATTTCCAGATTTGCGAACTCATCCACGTAAAGGTGGCACACGCCGCTTCCTGTTTCTATAACAGGCACTCTCGCATTCTGCACTACATTCTGAATCAGCTTTTTACCACCGCGCGGCAGGCAAACGTCTATCAAACCGACAGCATTCAAAATCTGGTCAACATCGCTGTGGTCATGCTCGCGGACTTCAACAAGCTCTATCGCGTCAGGCACCCCGACACCAGCCAAGGCTTGTTTTATTACTTTTACAATTTGAACATTTGATTTGTATGATGAAGATGAGCCTCTGAGCAGAATTGCGTTTCCACTTTTATACGCAAGCGAGAACGCGTCTACGGTAACATTCGGGCGGTTTTCGTAAATGATTGCTACGACACCGAGCGGAACGCGCACCTGTCTGATTGTAAGTCCGTTAGGAGTTTTCCAGCCGCCGAGTTCTTCGCCCACAGGATCAGTTTGACCAATTACATCGCGAATACCAGTAACAATGCCGTCAATACGCTTATCATCCAGCATGAGGCGGTCAATTATGGATTCGGAGATTCCGTTTGCACGTGCGGCGTCAATATCAAGTTTGTTAGCAGCAATAATTGAAACGCGGTTTTTATCGAGAGCTTTTGCAACAGCTTCCAATGATTCGTTTTTTTCAGCTGCAGACAACGACGCCAGCTTTTTTGAAGCTGCTGATAATTGCTTGCAGACAGAGTTTAAGTCCATATCTGTACCTATTAATCAGTCAATTAATAATTTGTAAGGAATGTCATACCCAAAAGCAAAAACAAACGTGTTTTTTCGTCATTTTCGGGGACATCAGCAGGCAAACTGCATATGTACCACCAGAATATTCCGAATTCGGGATCAATACGCATTGCATATTCAAGGAATCCGTCTTTTTTTGTCTGTATTCCGAACATAAGATATACAACGTCATACAAAAGGCTAAGAAAGTCGGAATAGCAGCTGTTGTATTTTTTTTGTGCAAAAACATCGCAAAAGTTGTCAATACGGACAACAGCCTGTTCTTTTAATGTTTCATCTGCCTTTTCAATCCATGTTTTTTGGACAAGCAGATTAAGGTTTTTATGAAAACTTGATAAAAATTTAGCTTCTTTTTCGTCTTTGGCCAGGGAATCTTTTTGTATCAGATCTTGAAATAACCCGGCATCTCCAAATTCTTTTGCAACAATGGTCGCCGCAGAATTCAAGGCATCCATTTCAGATGTCTGAACAAAAACATTCATTGCATCTATAGTTTCTTTTGAAATTATTTGGGAAATATCATCTTCATTAATTAAATTGGAAATGCGCATATCTATAAATGATATTTTATAAGGATTTTGTCAAGTACCGTGCCGGGGATTACGACAGTTGGGAGACCCATTCGTTCATAAGAATTCCAAACGCCACTCCCACATTAAGAGAAGCCTTTATTCCTTTCATAGGGATCGTAACCCGACCATAAGTCGCTTTTTTAAGTGCGGCAGGACTTACACCGAGTTCCTCAGAACCTATGATTACAATTCCTTTGGGTGGAAAAACAAATTCATCCATCGGTGTTCCACCTGTTTCCAAAACGAATATCGGAATATCAGTCCGTAAATCATCAAGAGGAACCCGTTCCCACGGCATTATTTCAATGCAGCCCATTCCTGAGCGGACGGCGCGTGGGTGTGCAGGATCCGTACAAAACGGTGATAAAAGGACTTTTTCAGCACCCAGTGCCTCTGCTGTACGAAAAATTGAGCCCAGATTGAACGGCGAACGAATATCTTCCGCATAAACATACAAATCTTTGTAGTATTTTCGCTTTATCAGATTACCGTTTTCATCGCGGGTTTCTGCATGAGGTGCTATTATCAGATCCCATTCAGCCGGTAGTGTTCCTATTATTTTTAGCAAATGATTGCGTACAGAATTGCACAATCGTAATTCGTCAAAAGAGTCGTCCTGCATCAATCCAGAAATTTCTTTGGCAGCATCCGCAGGTAACAGAGGATCTTTTAATACAATTGAAGAAAGTGTTTTTATGTATTCTTTGCGCGACATGGAAGGATAATGGTATTCACAACCTGATTCCGCGCAACCAAGAATATCCCTTTCCAAAGCTCCAAAACACAACGCCAGTTTTCGCCGCCGCTGTTCGCTCTTAATCTGAAAAAGCTTGCCAGGAGGAATCATACTAATATGCGAGTTTTACAAGATTAAACAGAGTATCCGAGTTTACCGGCTTGGAATAATACTGGACAAATTCCAATTGGACCGCATCATTTACAGCAAGAGCAAGTTGCTCTATTGAAATTGACAAATCCTTAAGGCGCGCCGGAAGGCTGGCTTTTGCAATACGACTGCGAACTTCTTCCGCAAGTTTTGCGGCAGCTTCCGTGGCGGTTGCATTCCGGTCGACAACACCGAAGCGCTGTGCGGCTGTTACAAGTTTATCACATGCAAACAAAGTATCTTCTATTAAATAAGGTAAAAGAATAGCAGAAATCAGTGTACGACTGGTCTTGTATCTTGCATGTACTGCCCATGCAAGAGCTGTAACAGGTCCGAGAGAACTGAGCGCAGCAGTCATTGAAGACATGCAGCCGCATTCGAGAATCCCTAAATCGGAAGCATCATTCATGGCAATCGGGTTTGTGAGGCTTTCGTCCGGCGACATAAGCTCAAATATTTTTTCAGCAAGTGCGTCCGACAAAAAGCTGGATTTTTTTGAAAGATAAGTTTCAAAAGTCATGCACAGAATATTAAGTGCAACAGCTGCAACCTGATTTTTTGTAAGCGTGCTTGAAAAATCCCCGTCAAAAATAACAAGGTCACAGATATTTTCCTGTAGTTTTAAAAGCCGTATTTGATTTGAACGCGCGTCAATCACGGCGCTTCTATCACAGAACAAAAAGGAATCTCTTATGGATGTTGGAATGCAAATAAGAGGAATCGCCTTTGAAGTAGGGATTTCTCCGTTAATAAAATCATAGATAGTATTTTTTTCGTTATACAAGGCTGCAACTGCCCTGCCAAGATTAAGGGCTTTTTCGCCGCCACAAGCAATTACACCGTCTATACAACCGCCGCGTGAAAGCTTTATAACATCTTCAAGCGTTACGGAATCCGGATTGTTAGGAAGTTCATCATAAGTAAAAAAATCGAGTTTGCTATTCTGCATTGATTGAGTGATTTTATCAAGGCACCCTGCTTCATAGGTCGCAGGATCCAAAATCAATATAAATCTGGACCCCTTATCACATATCAAAGAACCCAGACGTGTAATAGTTTGTTTTCCTAATAAAACATTCGGAGCTATTTTAAAAATAAAATCACTCATTATTACTCCCAAAAAAAAAAGCGGATTTTCATCCGCTTTTTGTATAAGTGGTATTAGATACCGTAAGCGTCCATAATGCGTTCAGCAACCACATTAACGACTGCCGTATTTATATATGAGGGGTCTTTTATTTTTTCCCTCAAAGCTGCAACTTTATCAGCTCTTACATCCGGTGTCTGAGCCGCAATCTCAGAAGCATAGTACATTTCCGCCATCTGTTTTGCTTCTTCGGATATACTGACTGAATCCGCGTTATTAACAGCCGATGCCTTAGCCTGTGTTCTCTGAGTATTCTGTAAGTTTTTGAGAGGATCTATTCCTCCAAGACGATCAATAATCATAATAGCCCTACCTTATAACTCCCTAACTTGTATATCGGCATCTGTTTCCGATCTCTTAACTCTTTTTTCTCCGGAAACAAACAATGCAAATTCTCCAAGGATTTTAGTCCTTGATGCAAGTTCATCCCGAAGCTCCGCCGCATTACCTTGCAAAACTTCTTCATGAAGCTTTGTAAGCTCCCTACCCACTACGATACGTCGCTCACAATTTATATCGGCAATATCATTTAAAAGCTTAACAATTCTGAACGGAGATTCATACAAAACAAACGCATCTCCCGTAGCAAGCAGTTCTTCCAGTCTGGCTCTGCGTCTGCCCTGTTTGGGCGACAAAAAACCTTCAAAAATAACGGACTTGCCGCCTGAACCTGCAACGCTGACCAAGGTTGCAAAGGCGGAAGCACCTGGAATGGGAACAACCGTATGCCCGGCTTGTCTCACAACATCAACAAGCACCGCACCCGGATCACTTATACCCGGAGTTCCCGCATCGCTCACGTAAGCAACACTGCTGCCTTCGTTCAGAAGCTTAACTATTTTTTCCGCCGCAAAAGCCTCATTCTGCGACCGGCACGAAACCAATTTTTTTTTGATTTCGTAATGTGTCAAAAGTTGTAATGTATGCCGGGTGTCCTCACATGCTATAAAGTCAACTTTTTTTAAGGTTTCCAAAGCACGCAGGGTTATATCTCCAAGATTTCCTATCGGCGTTGCAACAACAAATAATTCTGACACATTTTTAATATAATCTCATTTTGTTTAAAACGCAAGAGTATTTTAGACTTGAGTATTTGAGTGCCGGTCGTTCTGCGAAAAAACGCATCCGCAGTATTCCTGCCGGTATAGTCCGTATTCGGAGGAAAGCTCCAGAGAGCGTTTAAAACCGTTTTTCTTTTTAAAATCAGAGTATAAATATGAAGGAATTTGTTGCCCGGCAAATTTTTCCGCCAGTTCAATCTGAAGTTCAGAGCCGATTCTGTTGATTTTTTCAGCGTCCTTATGCGGACTTACAGAAAGTGTTGTGGTAAAAAAATCAAACCCGTTTTTTTGTGCATAAAGAGCGGCTGCTCTCATACGGAGCCTGTAGCAGACTTCGCACCGCTCACCTTTTTCGGGCTGGTGTTCATAATCAGGAACAAGTTCCACGGCGGAATAATAAACCTGCGGCTCATAGTCCGTCTCTATCACGTTCACATCGGGGCAAAAATCATGCACAAAGCGAATCTGCTCGTTTTTTCTTCTTTCATATTCCGCTTCGGGATAAATATTAGGATTATAATAGAAGATACTTACACAAAAATATGTGAGCAGACGCTCCAAAACCGAGCTGGAGCACGGTCCGCAGCATGAGTGGAGCAGGAGGCGGGGCTTGGTACCCGACTGCAAAACAGCGGCAAGCTGTTCTTCAAATTTTTTGTAATAAAACAAGTTGCCGGAACTCATTTGCAGAGCCTACTCTCCTATGATTTTTACAAGAACGCGCTTTCGTCTGCAACCGTCAAATTCGCCGTAAAAAATTTGCTCCCATGGACCAAAATGCAGCTTGCCCTCAGTAATTGCGACAACAACTTCGCGTCCCATTATCTGACGTTTTATGTGGGCATCAGCATTTGTTTCATATGTGTTGTGATGATACTGATTCACCGGATCATGCGGTGCCATTTTTTCAAGCCATTTATCAAAATCATGGTGAAGTCCGCTTTCATCATCGTTGATAAATACACTTGCGGTTATGTGCATGGCGTTTACAAGTACAAATCCTTCTTTAATTCCTGATTCCTTCAGCAGTTCTTCAACAGTTGATGTTATGTTAATAAACTCCTTTGGTCTTTTTGTTTCAAACCAAAGTTCTTTTGTAAAACTTTTCATAACAAAAAGTATACTTCACAAACAATAATTTATCTATAAATCAGACAGTATAATGGGACTAATTCACAAGCAGTTCATATTATGCTATCATTATTTAAAATTTTCAGCAGGAGTCAACATGCTCTATTATTTGGCCGGTTATCTGGTCCAGTATTTCGGACCCATCCGTCTTTTACAGTCAAATGCAGTATTGATTTGCGCCACATTATACGTCGGCTTTTTTCTGACTTTTACATTTTTGCCAAAATTCTATAAATGGCTTCCTTCTGACAGAGGCAGAGAATTTTCCGTTCAAGCGGAAGCCGCAAAAGGTAAACCTACAGGAGCAGGGCTTATCTTCATTTCATTCTTTGTGCTTACATCTTTTTTGTTCGCACCGATGAATTCTCTGCAAATTATAATTGTATTGTTAACCTGGTTTACTATGCTTACAGGTTATCTTGACGATAGAAGCGTAAACAGCTGGGGCGAATATCGAAAAGCATTTCTGGATTTGATACTCTGTATTTCAGCAGCATTTGCACTTTATTATCTTCGTGAGGGTTATAAAGATTCCGGTATAGTTCAGTTTTGGCTGCCGTTTGTAGCAAATCCTATAACAATTCATCCGATTTTATACATACTCATTGCAACATGCTTGCTTTGGGTTTCAATAAACACAACAAACTGTACTGACGGCGTTGACGGTCTTTCTAGCACGCTGGTTTTGCTGGGGCTTTTTTCGGTAGGTGGTATTTTATATTTTATTCTAGGTCATAAAAATATTGCAGAATACCTGCTCGTTCCGACTCTCGCAAGCGGTGCGCAATGGGCTATTATAACCTTTTCTCTGGCAGGGGTTTTAATGGGATATTTGTGGCATAATGCTTTTCCAAGTAAAGTTCTTATGGGTGATGCCGGAAGCCGTGCTCTTGGATTCTATATCGGTTGTGCAGTGATGGTTTCGGGGAATCCGTTCTTAATTTTTGTAACTTCTTCAATAATAATGATCAATGGTGGAATGGGTCTTCTGAAAGTTGCTCTTCTACGCTTTTTCAAAATTAAAATCTTTACAAACATCCGCTTTCCGTTACATGACCACATGCGAAAAAACAGAAACTGGTCTCCTACGCAGGTTCTGCTTAAATTTTTGATTATTCAGCTGCTCATAACGATTGGTACAATTGGAATTATATTCAAAGTAAGATAATCAATAACTCATCACTTCACTTACAATCTCATGGATATTTTTATCATAATACAAATATCCGTAAAGTGAAGCTGCAGCAAGAACTGATTTTCCATAATTTCGTGTTTCAGAAAACGGCACTGTTTCAAGAAACAAATCAATCGGTAAATGTCCGGAAGATTTTACCCAGCTGCGAACACGTCCGATTCCTCCATTATAAGCCAACAGCGCAAGAAGTGTTGAATTGTTCAGTCTTGATATAAGATTCTCAAGGTAATAGGCACCAAACAACACATTTGTTTCAGGATTGCACAGATCATATTCCTTTACTTTCAATCTTGAAGCGATGTCTTCTGCAGTAGGTTTCATAAGCTGAGCAAGTCCGATTGCACCGGCCTTTGAAACAATTTCGCTATTAAAAAAGCTTTCTGTTCTGACAAGAGCAAAAAGTATATACTCATTGACATTAAAGCGTTCTGATGCTTTTTTTACTTCTTCTGAAAAATATACAGGATACAACAATTCCAAAACTTCTTTCGTCAACGGAATTTCAGGATTCCGGACAGCCCAGGAAATTATCTTAAGGCTTTCGGAATAAAGCGCGGAATCTTTTTCACCACTACGTGAAACATTTTTGCAAAGCTCAATAACAATCGGCAAACTAACAGATCGATATTCTTTTTTAAAAAGTGGAAAAACTTTTTCAGGATAACCGTATTTAGCATAACCAAGCAGCAAATCTTCAATCTCAGTATTCTGAACAAATGAGGGGTTCAGCGTTTTTTTGAACACTTCGTCTGTCACTGACTCTATCTTTATGTCTAACTCTTCCGCTGCAAGAACTCTGTAATATATTTCGGAATGAACGTCCTCATATGCATGTTTAAAACAAATCTCAGCCGCTTCTTTTTTACTGTAATCGGGGAAAGGATTTACCGCCTTGTTTTCCGATAACAATCGGCCTGTAATATACGAATATTTAGCTATCACATCAGAATCAGCATAAGGTAGAATTAGCACATAAAGCCTGACAAAATCATTCCATTTTCGAGCTGTAAGCAGTTTTTCCGATACTTCAAAAAGCAGGTCGCTGAAATAACTTGCATCATTCCAAGCAGGCATATAATGTGAAAGTGCATTTACCAAAGCCGAAAAAGAAACTTTCTCTGCGGTCTTTAAGTAATACCATAATGCGTTATCATAATTATCCTTTTCAGGTGCATGGTTCATTGCTTCTTCATACGAAGCAAGGGCAAGCTGAAAGTTCCCCTGCTTTTCATAAAAACGCGCAAGGTAAAAACTTGCAAGAAAAATATTTTTTGCGTTCAAATCGCGTTCTGCAAGATTTTTGTATATATCAACAGCTTCTGCAGTATTCAACCCGCCATAAAGACAAGCTTTCCCATAGTCCGAAAAAACCAGTGGACTCTCAGTAACATTTTCAAGCGGAATCTCTTTTGCAAAAGGAAGCGCTTGCACATAAGCAGCAGAAAACACTGACACCCGCAGATTCATTATCTTGGGGAAAATTTCTTTTTCAGCCTCATGATCACGAAAAACATTCTTTTTTTCTTCTTCCGAAAAAGATAACCAGTCAGTTAAAAACTCGCTGTGAAAGGTTGAAGTGTCCCAAAACAAAAACCATGTTTTAAGATAATCGAATGCAGGTGCTTTTTTTAATTTTATCATGGCAAGAATACGCAGCCGCGACAGAGAATTTTCAATTTCAATCTGCTCTTTCAGCTGGATTTTTTGGCGCGGAGAATCTTTTTCCGTTATTTTAGGCGGAACAGCATATTCTTTTAAATCGGGAAGTCCCGCCGCGGCAAGCACTTCCGCATACTTTCCCTGATTATATAATTCCTGCGCCAGCAAGAGTTTTGCCTTTATCTGCGTCTGATTTGCTTTATAATACTGCCGGACAGTCGACAGTCTTTCTCCTGAAGTTTGGAGCAAAAGCAACTGTTCAATACATAACTGTGAAACAAGAGTTGAAGCCTTGTCTTTGCCGTATTCAAAGAAAATTTTTGCTTTATCCGGTTCTCCCATTTCCAAAAACTGCAACGCAATGTAATAGGACAACTCCGGTTGAACTTTTTTTGCAAGTTCAAGACCATTTGGAGAAAAATTTTTTAAAGCATCAAAATCCTTTTCAAAAAGAATATTTGTAATCTGTGCCTGCAAATCAATTTTCGGGGAATTATCGCACGAAATCAAAAGACACAGAGAAACAATAAGGAAAAGGTACAGTATACAGTGAAAAAAATTATTTCGGAGGTAATACAATCCAAGTTCCTGAAAGTATAAAATCTGGATTTTTTATATTATTCACACTGGCAATTTTTTTATACATCCAGGGGTTCTTATAATATGATTCGGCTATATCCCAGAGTGTATCTCCCCATTTTACCTTATATTTTTTTTCATCGGCGGCGGTCACTATTTTTTCAGGAACAGACGGAACAACAACAGGAGAATCTACAACCACAATCACGTTATCTCTGGCAACCGCCGCTTGGACAGGTTTTTCAATTTCAGTTTCCTGTGTATATACGGAAATGCTATTCCGCTGTTCCTGAGCAGTTGGTTGCACAGGTACGGTATTTTTACTTTTTCCGTTAAGGAACAGGAGAAACATACCAAGCATACAAAGCAGCGAAACAACTGCACAAATAATGCAAACCAAAGGAACAAAAGGAATCCGTGTCTTTTTATCAAGAAAATCAAAATCTGTTATTCCAGGGGATTGTGTGTATGTGTCATCATCAGACTGCCTGTCTTGCGGGGCAGATTCAAAAGAATCTGCATCATCACCCAGATCCATAGAATACAAATCATCTTCAGAATTCAACTGCAGGTCTATATCAAAATTTTCAGGAGAAAAATCATCTACGGAATCTTTTGTGACAGAAGAATCCGCAAAAGAAGCTGTGGCAGCAGCGGCAAATCCCGCATCATCAAAATCAGAGTCATCAAAAGAAGGTAAATCTGCTTCTTCAACTTCACTGCCTGTTGTTTCCATTGAGGCAGAGTCTCCTGTTATATCGAAGTCACCAAAGTCAGGCAATTCTTCTTCCCGTGGCTCATCGACAACAGTTTCTGTTGGTATATCAGAATCAGTAGAATCGGGTAAAACTTGCCCGGACGAATCTTCAAGTGAATTTTCAACAGATGCATCTATATCACTAAAGTCTGGCAGAGATTCATCCAATGATGTTTCTGCGGCTACTTCTGCAGGAGTATCAAAGTCCTTAAAATCAGGTAAGGTTCCATCGGAAGGGTCTTCGGCATAAAGTTCTGTCGATGTATCAAAGTCACCAAAATCCGGTAAGGCTTCATCGGAAGATTCCTCAACAAAGGATTCTGTCGAAGTATCAATGTTACCAAAATCTGGCAGGGTTTCTGTAGAAGATTCTTCTACAACAGTTTCCGTTGATGTATCAAAATCTCCAAAATCAGGCAAAGATTTGTCGGAAATTTCATCTGTTGTACCGGCAGTTGCAATTCCCTCTTCTGTAACCGGCTGTGAAAGGAAATCTTCAACAACACTATCTGCTGCGTCTGTAGACACAGCAGAACTGTCTTCTATGTCATCAAAAACCGGAAGTCCTTCCGCTGTTTCCCCAACAGGCGATTCTAAAACAATATCGTCAGCAGATGTTTCGGCTGTAGTATCAAAATCATTAAAATCCGGCAAGATTTCTTCGGCAGGTTCTTCAACAGAAGATTCTATCGAAGTATCAATATCATCAAAATCTGGCAGGGATTCTGTGAAAGATTCTTCTGCAACAGCCTCCGTTGATGTATCAAAATCTCCAAAATCAGGCAAAGATTTGTCGGAAATTTCATCTGTTGTACCGGCAGTTGCAATTCCCTCTTCTGTAAACGGTTGTGAAAGGAAGTCTTCAACGATACTGTCCGCTGATTCCGCAGATGCAGGAGCAGTTTCTTCTATATTTATGTCTATATCATTAAAATCAGAAAGTTCATCAGAAGCCCCAATAACAGGCGTTTCTATAACAAAATCATCGTCACCCGAAACCGGCAATGAAATTGTAGCGGTCTTTTCTATTCCACTTTTTGCATCATTCAAATCAGCTTTTAAATTATTGTTTTCATCAAGATTTACAACAAAATCAATCAAATGGTCTTCTTTTTTTTGTGGAATCATTTGATCCAAAACAAGTGTCTGTATGTATTCGGCATCTTGAAAGGAATCATCAGAAGCCTTGAACAGCTCTATTTTCATGGAAGTCTGATTATCACCTGAAGCAGTCAGTTTCAAATGTTTTTTTTCAGGTATTCCTTCTTTGAGAACTGGATAAAATGTGCCGTCAGCCAATTTCAGACCTATAAGCTTTTTACTCATATTTATATATAGTATTAGGCAATTTTATTCTTGTCAACGTAATTTCTTGACACAGGAATAAATGATAGTCATAATAGAAATATGGTATTACCTGTTATTTTTGGCGTTTTATTAATATCACTCATCGCAATATCTGCTTTTTATTTCATTTCCAATCAGAAAAAAACACAATCCGTAAAAAAAGTAAAAGACAAACAAACCATATTAAGAGAAGCCAACAGAAAACTGGCACAGGATCCTCATAATCCCGCCGCATTGAAAGCACTTGCTGATATGTATTTTTTGGAACATGCATGGGACAAAGCCTTTGTTCTATACGATCTTATGCTTGAGATTTCTGCAACCCACAAAGAAATTGATGAACTGGAGACTGGTCTCCGCCAGGGAATTTGCGCCATAGAAATGGGCAAACATCAGGATGCATTCAAAGGTCTTGTAATTGCACGCCGAAAAGACATGAACAATGAGCAAGTCAATTATTATCTGGGGCTTGCACTTTATTTGAATAATGACTTTGAAAAAGCAATCCCGCTTATAAAAAAGGTGATAATCGCAAACGCCGAAAACATTGACGCATATCGCCTTTTAGGGCTTGCAATGTCTAAGGGGAAAAAATACAGAGAATCAATCCCATACCTTAAACGGGCAATGGACAATAACCCGGAAGATAAAGAAATCTTATTCTGTATGGCTCAAAGTATGGCAGAAACAAATAATATCGAACATGCTTTGAAAATTTTTATTCATCTCAGACCCGATCCGGAATATGGAGCTCAGGCATGTTTACAGGCCGGTATTCTGCATTACAATGCGAATTCTTTTGACAAAGCCATACAGGATTATGAAATCGGTTTGAAGCATACAACTGCCAAAATTGAAGTTATGACTGATATCCGCTACAGGCTTGCACAGGCATATCTCAAAATGCAACGCATAAGCGATTCCTTGGAAATCCTAAAAGAAATAGAAGCAACCATTCCGGGATACAAAGATGTTCCTACTTTGATTGCACGTTATCAGGAACTTAATCAAAACAAAAACCTCCAAACTTATTTGATGGCAACAAACAGTGATTTTGTCACATTATGCCGGAATATTGCCATAAATTACTATCCGGATGCACGAGTAAAAATAACAAGTGTCGAATCAACACCGGATAATACAGAAATTGTTGCCGAAATAGATACCGGAATTTGGGAAGATGTAATCATATACAAGTTTTTCAGAAATGTAGGAACAACCGGCGAATTGTTTATCCGTGACTTTCATTCACGGATCCATGATGCAAAAGCTGGACAGGGCGTTTGCTTTACCGCAGGCAATTTCAGTGAAGAAGCTCACAAATATATCGATGGCCGTCCTATAAATCTTATTGAAAAGAATGAACTGAACAAGGTTCTAAGCAACCTGAAACTAGAACCTGAAATGAGTACATCAGAAGAAGACATTTCAACTACAGAAGAAACACTTTAAAAAAGGCGTAAACTTTCGCTTACACCCTTTTTTCAAAATCCATTCCTAATGCTTAAAGTGGCGGGTACCGGTAAAAATCATTGCGATGCCGTACTTGTTGCATGCATCGATTGATTCCTGGTCACGGATTGAACCGCCCGGCTGAACAATAGCCTTTATACCGTATTCGTGCGCTTTTTCAACACAATCCGCAAACGGAAAGAATGCGTCGCTGATAAGTACTTCGGCATTACCGATTTTAAGCGCATCGGTCTTTTCCTTTGCACGTTCAAGAGCCTGACCAGCAGCCCATATGCGGTTTGTCTGACCACAGCCGATTCCGTATGCGGTACGGTTTTTGATAACGAGAATCGCATTTGATTTTGCGAACATAGCAACCGTCATACCGAACGCCATTTCGTCAATCTGTTCCTGCGTGGGTTTTGTCTTTGTAACGATATCCCATTTTTCAAACAGCTGGTTATCACGGTTCTGAACCAAAAGTCCTCCTGCAACACTCATACATTCAAAGTCATCGTTCGCTTCAATCTCGGCAATAACGATACGCAGGTTCTTTTTCTGCGCAAAAACGGCGAGCGCATCATCCGTAAAGCCGGGGGCAACAATAACTTCCAAAAAGCATTTGGACATTTCTTCAGCGGCTTCTTTGTCTACAACAGCACTACATCCCACTATTCCACCGAAAATGGAAACAGGATCGCAGTCATAAGTCTGTTTGTAGCTTTCAAGCACGGTTTTTCCTAGTGATGCGCCGCACGGAGTGTTGTGCTTGAGCGCAATCGTAAACACACTTGAAGCTGCTCCACCGAATGTTGCCGTTACAGGCATTCCGATCGGGTTTGCCTTGTTGCCGTCTGCATCTTTTCCGGCAATAATGCCATTGTATGCGGAATAATCAGTTCCGCTGACAGGCGCAGCATTCTTTACAAAACGGTTGAATGCGCATACGCCTTTCCAGGCTACATCAAGGTCGCGGATATTGTTGTACGAAAGTTCCTTGCCCTGAATCTGCCGCATTCCGGCGAACGCGCCTTTTTTGTCAGCCGTAACGTACAGCGCCGCCTTTTGATGGGCGTTTTCTCCGTAGCGCAAACTCTGGGACTTTACAAGCGGCATATCATAATACTGCGGCAGTTCTTCTTCAAGCATAAAGCGGCTTACCGCAGCATCATAAGCGGACGTAAGGTTAAAAACCTTTCCGGCTAGGCGGCGCTTGAATTCTTTTGATACACATTCCGCACCTTTGCCCTTTGCAAGGTTGGAAATAACTTCGTGATAATCCGCAGGATCCGTTAGAACGATAACGTCCTGAAAGTTTTTTGCAGCAGCGCGGAGCATTGTCGGTCCGCCGATATCAATGAATTCAACAGTTTCTTCAAACGAAAGACCTGCCTGAACTTTTTCAAAAAACGGATACAGGTTTACACAAACCATATCAATAGGAGCAACTCCTAGCTTTTCGATAGTCTTCATATGCTCCGCGTTCGAGCGCATGGCGAGAAGCCCCGCATGTATTTTTGGATGCAGTGTTTTAACACGACCATCAAGGCATTCAGGAAAGCCGGTAACTTCGCTTACATCGATTACGTTGATTCCATTATTTGTTAAATACTTTGCAGTGCCACCTGTTGAAAGGATTTCCCAATCTGCGGCTACAAGCGCCTTTGCGAGGTCAAGAATACCATCCTTTACGAATACGCTGATAAGAGCTCTTTTTTTCATGGTTAGTTCCTGTATAATTTTTGGATTATATCGGCATAGTACCATGAATCAGGTATTTTGCAAAGAGAGTGAAAAACCATTTTATTCTCTTAAAATCTGATAATTATTTGGTATTCCTCCCGATACTACAATCACGTTTCCCCCTATACGAGAAAAATGCTTTTGAAGGGCTTTTTTCCCTGCAATAGTTGTATAATCTTTTGAATTTGAATTATAAGCAGTACTTTGTGGTGAAGCTCTCCAATAGTACAGAATTTTGTTTATATGACATATTACTTTTGCTTTTTCTGTGAGCCTCAGAATCACATCATAGTCCTGAGCTCCATCACATTCGCTATCAAAATAATAATCCCCAAGAAGTTCTTTTTTGAAAGATGTAAAATGACAAATATAATTGTTTGTTTCCAGTAACGAAAGGGAAAATTCCGGTTTATAATGAATTTCTTTTATTGAATGCAAATCCTTGCCAAGAAAAATTGCTTCGTCAGTGTAAATAAAATCAGCTGATTCATTAAGAATCTTATCATAGGCTTCATAGAGAGCAGCAGGATGTAATAAATCATCATGATCAAACAAAGAAATCCAATCTCCTGTTGCCATTTTAAGACATTCATTCGTATTTGCAGAAATTCCAAGATTCTTATCTAACTTTTTATACTTTATCCTGTCGTCTTTTTTTATTGCAAGCTCACATATTTCTTTAACATAACCATGGTTATCATCAGAACCATCTGCTAGACAAAGTTCCCAATTCTCATAAGTCTGTCCTAAACATGATGCGATCATTTCTTTCAAAAATGATTTTGGTGTATTATAAAGCGGAACTAATATAGAAAACTTTACCGTTTCTCCATTTTGTTTTGCTTTTTTTTGTTGATTCAACAAATCACGTTTCCTCATTCCAAAAGCATAAGAAGGAATACTAAAGTCTTTTCTGAAAAACCAAGCTAATTTCATAAAAAGATTAGTTCTTACAGCTTGTTCTTTTGCTTTGCTTATAGAATTACGTAAAATCCTCAATGGAGCTGTGATTTTATAACTATTTGAATTAATCAAATCACAATACTTTGAATACAGACGATTGTAACAATTAACAGTTTCCAGATAATCTATACATAAATCTTTATATTCTGAATCAGTCAATCGCTTATAAAGTGTAGCATATAATTTATCATCTATTGAAATTTCGCCTTTCATATAATAAAGTCCTCTAATTATTTAACAAATATACATTATCATAACGTTTTTATCACATTTTGTCCTCTGGTTCTTATCTCCTAAAAAAGCTATATTAAGTCAAGATTATTGAAACTAAAACAAAAAACGCTATAATAAATATATACTGACAGGGTTTATATTCATGAATAAGATGATATTAGAAATATTACCAAATGTGATATTTCGTAGAATAAAAAAAATAATGCCCAGTTCTATAAGGATGTATTTTTTTTGGTCCTTAAGGCATGATTTTTATCTACCTCCCCAGGCTTTTGGATGTAACAAAAAGAATTATGCCAAACAAAAAAAATATACTTTCTCTAAATCCATAAAATTCAGTATATTAGTCCCTATTTATAACACCCCAAAGAAATTCTTAATGGAAATGATCGGTTCGGTTTTATTTCAAACTTATGAAAACTGGGAACTATGCCTTGCAGACGGAAGTGATTCTGAACACAAATATGTAGAACAAATATGTACGGAAATCTCATCAAAAGATAATAGAATCAAATATAAAAAACTTGAAAAGAATAACGGTATCTCAGAAAATACAAATGCCTGTATTAGCATGGCCTCTGGAGATTATATATCGTTATTCGACCATGACGATTTATTACACCCCTGTGCTTTATTTGAAACAATGCGTGCAATCTGTGAAAAAAATGCAGACTTTGTTTACACAGATGAGTTAATTTTTCGCAGTCCTAAGCTTCATAACATAAAATCAACAAATTTTAAGCCAGATTTTGCTCCAGATTACTTTCATTCTACAAATTATTTGTGCCATTTTTCATCATTCAAAAAATCCTTGTTGAATTATGCTGGAAATTTTGATGCAAAAACAGATGGTTCTCAAGATTTTGATTTGTTTCTCAGATTATCTGAACATACAAATAAAATTATTCACATACCAAAATGTTTATATTTTTGGCGCGCTTCCTCTTCTTCCACAGCGAACGGGATTCAATCAAAAACTTATGCAATAAATGCCGGTAAAGTTGCTCTGGAGAACCATTTTAAGCGAAGTCATATTGAAGCAGCAGTAACTGTATACAATGATGTTTTATACAAGATTGATTATTCAATAATCAATAACCCTTTAGTTTCTATTATACTAATCAATGATAAAGAATCTGACTTGGAAGCATGCATTTCATCTATAAAGAATTCAACTACATATGGAAACTATGAACTAATAATCATAAATACAATGGACTCTATTCCTATAAACTCATACCCTGCTAAAACCAATAAAATAACACAAATCACATTAAAGGAAAAAAATAATTATTCGGAAATCTATAATCTAGGATATAAAAAATCTACAGGTGAATATATCGTTTTTCTTAAGGGTAATATCCAAATTCTTTCACAAAATTGGATAGAAGAAATGCTTATGTATGCCCAATTTAAAGATGTCGGGGCAGTAGGATCAAAAATTTACAATATGGACAGAAAACTTGAAAATACTGGAACTATACTAGGGATAAAACATTTTTATGGATATGCTCATAATAATTTAAATAACTATGGATTCCGACTTTCAACCGTTCAGAATTGTTCCGCTATAAAAGCCGATTGTATGATGCTTTCAAGAGAAATCTTTTCCGAGTTAAATCTCTTTGATACTGATTATCATTTTTCCATGTTCGATATCGATTTATGTTTGCGGTTAAAAAAACAAAATTATCGAATAATATGGACGCCTCATGCAGAACTACTCTATACAAATACATCAAACAGTAAGATAAACAAACACGACAAGAAAGTGTTTATAAAAAAATGGAAAACCGAAATAGATAAACCAGATCCGTTTTATAATCAAAATCTGACAAATAAAATGGGAAAGTTCTGTATATCAGGCAATATATTCACTGATGCAGAATGTCCTGTGATTTGACTTTTTACACTTATTCATGAATTGTTAGGTAAAAAAAGTTCTCATGTAATATTTTTCCATAAAAAAACAGACCGTCCAAAATGACGATCTGTTTCAAATGTTTCAACAACTAAGTTTACTTTATTTCATAAATCCAGCCGGCAGGAGCCTTGATGCGTCCCATCTGGATACCGGTCAGTGTGTCGTACAGTTCTTTTAAGACCGGACCAAAGTCGCTCATACCGCTCGGCAGACAGATTTCCGTTCCGTGGTCAACAATCTTTCCAATCGGCGAAATAACAGCCGCTGTTCCACACAAACCGCATTCGGTAAAATCTTTAAGTTCGTTTTTATTTACAGGGCGTTCTTCAACCTGCAGGTGAAGATATTCCTTTGCAACGTGAACAAGCGAGCGGCGTGTAATTGACGGCAGAATACTTGTTGATTTAGGTGTAACAAGTTTTTTGTCCTTAGTAACGAACAAAATGTTTGCACCGCCTGTTTCTTCAATATAAGTATGTGATGCAGGATCAAGATACATATTTTCGTCAAAACCGTTTTTGTGAGCGTCTACAATATTGTGAAGGCTCATTGCGTAGTTAAGGCCGGCCTTTATGTCACCTGTTCCGTGCGGAGCGGCACGGTCAAGGTCTGAGATGCGGACTGTGATAGGATGAGCTCCACCTTTAAAATACGGACCTACCGGTGTAACAAGAATACGGAACTGATATTCTTCGGCGGGTTTTACACCAATTACGGAACTTGAGCCGAACATATAAGGACGAACATACAGTGTTGCGCCGCTTCCGTAAGGCGGAACCCAGGCTTCGTTGGCCTTTACAACCTGCATAACCGCATCAATAAAACGATCTTTCGGGAAAACAGGCATTTCAAGGCGATGGCATGACATTTCCATGCGTTCCGCGTTCAAATCAGGGCGGAATGTTACGATTTTTCCGTCTTCGGTTGTATATGCTTTAAGACCTTCAAAACAGGTCTGTGCGTACTGTAAAACACCTGCACATTCAGAAATCCGGACAGTTGCATCTTCGGTGATGACGCCTTTATCCCAGGCACCATTCTTATAATTAGCTACAAAACGTTTATCGGTCTCCTGATAAGCGAAGCCAAGATTTCCCCAGTCGAGATTCTTTTTTTCCATAATAAATGCTCCTAAACCTGTCTGTCAGGTTATACATCAAGATGATAATTATTATAACGCTGATGCAGATTTTATACAATAACGGAAAAGTTTCTGAATTCTCATTTCATAAAAAATTTCTTTGAATGTAACTTTTTTTTGATAAAGACATTGATTTATTGACAAAATACTTTATAATATATACACGATAATTTTATATGGAGATTGCCATGAGTGAAATTTATTTAAAATATGCAAACAGCCACTTCAGCAGAGCGAACGATAAAGGACAGCTGAGCGGAAAAGTTATGTCATATGCAGATTTTAAAGTTGCTAGTGCAGATATAAAACCAGGTTCTTCCGATGAATACGGAATTATCATGGATTCCGCAGATGTTCAGGACTTTATTGCAAACTACGAAGATGAATCAGTTTTTACTGATGCGGAAAAATAAATAGCATTTTCCAATATTCATTATATTGACAAAAAAAACCGCCCGACGGATTCAATCTGTTACAGGCGGTTTTTTTATTTTTTTCCAGCTTAACGTCATTTTTTCAATTCACGTTTGTGGGCATACATTTCCTTATCCGCACGCGCAAAAACTTCTTTGAAAGAATTATCAGCGGCAGGGTTAAACTTTGAAAAACCTGCGGCAAAAGAGACTTTGTCGGTTAGTGCACAATCTTTCTGTACTTCTTCAGATATTAAATTCAAAAGATTTTGCTTCAGTTCATCACAGACTTCATAATCTTCGTTCTGAAGAAGAACAACAAACTCATCACCGCCGATGCGGAAGATCGGGCTGTGCTTAAAGAACGAACAAATTGCCTTGCAACATCGTTTTATGTATAAATCCCCTGCTTCGTGTCCATAAGTATCGTTAATTTGCTTGAGATTATTTAAGTCGCACTCACAAATTGCAAAGTGTATAAGATTTTTGTTTATTTTAAGGATTTCATCAATTTCAACAATTTTTCGGTCATAACCAATGCGACTTTTAACTCCGGTAAGCGAATCCAAAGAGGAAAGTTCGTGTTCTTTTTCTATTGTGTTCAACATTTTAATTCTTATAAATTCCTGAACAAAAAGATAAAGAAATACAGCCGCTATACTAAGTGAAATATAACCTGTTCTTATTGAATCATCCCAAAAACATGCAACTTGACCTATCAGTACAATAAGTATGAGTAGAATAGTTTTTATCAAATTGATAGATCTTCCGCGTTTTCCCAGATAAACAAACACAAACAGTAGATAAAAAAAGGAAACTGCACATACAACGAGATAGATCCAATAAAAAGGTCCCCTAATATACCTGCCGTTTTCATCAACGGAAAAAATTCCGCCCAAAGGCTGCATCAGTACCTGACATAAAAAGTGCAGAAACATAAAAATAGCCATGGGCTTTATACTTTTTCGCAGACCACAGCTTTTTGCAAACAGAATTGTCAGAACAGGACTTATACTGAATTCGATTACAGTAACTATTCTTCGGACTAAAGTGTACCGCGTTCCGAACACATCAAAATAGTATCCTAAAAACTCGCATGTAGCACCGACAGCAAGTGTAATAAATGTGATTCTGAATAATTTTATCTCGGTCAGCGATAATATTGTATTTGTACCTATATCAATCGTCAGCGTGAGCATAGTGAGAACACTTATAACTATCATAACAAGATAAAAATAATCCATACACTAAAACCGAGCCTTAATTATACAACCATTTCTATCTAAAAAACAAATATAAAACAGATTGAATTATAAAGTTTTCTTTGTGTACAAAAAATTAACCAGCGCCATTGCGATTATTGTAGCATAGCCTGCAATACTCAGCCAGTCGGGCAACTGTCCGAAGAATACAACTCCGAATAATGTGGAAAATATTATCTGGGAATAATCATAAATCGATATTTTTGCAGCAGGTGCGTGATAATATGCGGAAGTTATGAAGAACTGACCGCCTGCAGCACAAACACCGGTTCCGCATAAAAAAAGGAACTGCTGCAAACTCATTGGATTAAAGTGAAGAAGCATATAAGGAACGGAAAGCAACATTGAAAATCCCGAAAAAAACAGAATTATGATTTTCCCATTACACTTCATGTAGCTTAATTTGCGTATGCAGGCATAAGCAAATCCAGCTCCCATCCCACCGAGAAAAGCAACCAGGGTTGGGCGCATTCGTGAAAAATCAAAAGACGGCTTAACAATTAACATTGCGCCTAAAAACGCCACTATACAGCACAAAAGCGGAACAGGTTTTATTTTTTCCTTTATGAGAAGAAATGAAAAAAGAATGGTAAAGAAAGGCGCCATTTTGTTCAGAATAGCAGCATCAGAAAGCACAATCCTGTCAATTGCGTAAAAGTTACCGAAAACACCGGCGGAACCAGTTACAGCGCGTAAAAAAATGTACAGGAATGCACCTTTGGGAATTGAAACAGAAGCTTTGCCGTAAACTTTAAAATCAGCAGAAAGACCTGCTGCTGCAATTATAAAAGCCACCAAATTTCTGAAAAAAGCTTTCTGCACAAAGTGTATGTCACCTGCCAGACGCACAAAAACAGCCATCAGCGCAAAACAGAATGCGGATAAGACTATGTAACATATACCCTTTGATGTATCCGACAAGGCCCTCATACCGCAAAGTATAGTGATTATTGCCACATAGGACAATAACATATACTTTTACGATATGTTTTTGCTGTTAAATCTCGATGCTTCTGCCGTCGCGTTTCAAGATGCGCTGAACTGCGAATTTGCCGGAAATAACTGCAATTGGCAGGCCGCCTGGGCTCATCACCCACTGACCGGCGATGAAAAGATTGTCAACACCTTTTACGATGCCCTTGAAGCGCATCTGCTTGTTGCCGACTGTGGTGACAAAGCCCATGTACGAGCCGTGGTAAGCGTTGCAATATCTGTTATAGGTCATCGGCGTCCAGCAGTCCAAAAGCTCGATTTTACCTTCAAGTTCAGGGAACGCAGCCGTAACACGCTTTGTAAGCTCTTCTGCAAGTTCGGCCTTTTTCAGCTTGTACTCGTCTTTGCTGAGGCTGCTCCAGAATTCATAGTCTATATCAGACTGCGCGATATTCGCCTGAAGGACGGTCTTGCCTTCCGGGGCAAAGCTTTTATCGTAGGCGTAGCTTTTCACCGACATTCTTGTAAAGCTTTGCGAGCCAATCTTCAGCGGTTCGCAGTCAAAGAAAACTGTGTCTTCGCCTGAAAAACTGCTGTCAATGGCGTATGCAACCTGGAAACCGCTTGTAATCGGGTAGCCTTTTCTGTTTGCATAAGCTTTCTTAAGGTCTTTCGGCATATATTTCCGGTCAATCAGCTTGCCGTAAAGAAAATCTACATCGACCGCGCTTATAACTTCGTCAGCCTTTACGATTGTGCCGTCTTCAAGCTCAATGCCGGTTGCCTTCTTCTTTTCGATGATTATCCGTTTTGCGGCTGTGTTTGTGTGCAAGACGCCGCCCATATCCTTGAATTTTTGTGCAATTCTAAGCGACATCGCCAGAGAGCCTTTCAGCGGAATGTTGCCGTTGCCGCTTGCCATTGTCGCATAAGAAACGAGGAACGAATAAGCGGTATAATCTGCCGGAAGATAGTCGCTCATCAGCTTCTGCATTACTGGGTTTTTGAACTTCTTCGCAAGGTCGCCGCAATTGATTTTGCCGTATTCTTTCATCACCTTTGGCATGTCTGCCATGTCTTTGCCCATCTCGATGTAGTCTTTGATTTTCATCATGTCGAGCGGTTTGTCTGCCGGAATGACGCAACTTTTTGCGTATTCAACATGCTGAATGAATTTTCGGATTTCAGCCTCATCTTCGGGCGCGGCATTTAAAAGCTCATCTTCTGTCTTTTTAAGGTCGTTCCACAGCGCAAGCTCTTTGCCGGCGATTCGGCTTGAGTAAAACTTGGTTGTGTCTGCGTATTCAGTGTTTTCGTCAATTGCGCCGACTGTCTTCCAAACTTGCCAGAGTTTCGTTTTTTGGTCCGTGCCGGTCAGCCAGTGAATGCAGTTGTCAATGTGATAGCCTTTGCGGTTCCAGCCCATACATTCACCGCCCGCAAGCGCGTTTTTTTCGTAGATTTCAGCTTCAAAACCAGCCTTGAGCGCATATATTCCGGCACTGAACCCGCCGATACCGCCGCCAATAATCACAACCTTCTTAGCCATAGTCTTCTCCTTGTTATGCTTCTGCTTTTGCAAACTCAATTTCATCAAGATTTTCTGTAATAGCTTGTCGCCGGCCTGTTTCTGCAAAACCCTTTCTGCGGTAAAGACGCGCGGCATTCACATTGTTTTCCAAAATCCAGAGTGTCGGCACTCCGACGCACTTTGCACAGGCGAATTTCAAAAGTTCTGAGCCGTAGCCCTTGTTTTGCATCTTAGGAAGAATATAAAGGTCTTCTATCAGATTTTCCTTTACAGACACAATCCCGACAGGCTCCTCGTCCAAAAGCATAAAAATCTTGTAGCCGCTTTTCAGTTTTTCTAAAAGATATTCATGTTGATGCTCCGGTGTGTGCAGTTCGACAAATTCGCTTTCGCAAAAAGAGCGGTGAGATTCTTGCCATGAAATGGAATGAATCCTGGCGGCATCAAAAATGTTTTTTTCATCAACTTCGATAATCATCATTATTCCTAATAGTCTCCTTCTTTTATGTCTAAACAATATAAACTGTATAGCTCTGGTTCAGTTCAAAGCCGAACTTAATTGCAATATTTCTGGAAAGTTCTGTCTGCGCATCCCAGTGAACCAAAAGCCCGCGCTTTTCGCAGTCTTTGAGCATTTGACTTATGCAATGATTTGCAAGCCCTTTTCTTCGGTAATCTTCCAAAGTTGAAAAATCAAGCTCTATTTCATTTTCAAAACTGATGAATGAAGAAGCCGAAGATACGATTTTGCCGTCATGCCGGATAACCGCGCCTGCGCCGTTTGCGACGAAGTCTTCCGCACTTTTATAATTCATACCGTGAGAGAAAGGCTTGGCTTCAAATTCTTTCTCTCCGAACTTTCGTAATTTAAACTCAGATGAAAGCCCGCCTAAATCTGGAAAAACAAAATGCGATGCGCTCTTCATTTGATAGCGCACATAAGTTTCAACATCCGGGAAATTCTGCCGTATAAAGGTTGCCCACTGCTCTGAAAGACAAACAAGATGCCGGCCGCACTTCGGTGTGCAAAGCTGATTGATAAGCGCTTCGTTTGGCTCGCCCGAAAGATAAGTGAACAAGGCTTCTGCTATAGAGCCGTTTTTATAAACGTGGTTTTTTCCGAAAATCCCTGCCTCGCAAGCGCGCAGCAAAAGCGGCTTTGATTGTAAAATTATCATGACTGACTAATCCTTCAATATATCCATAACCCAGCTGACTTCTGGGAGCGGCAGTTCGGGGTTTATCGCGTGCCCTTCCATTATGCCCTGAATGCAGTTCCAGAAAGTTGATGAAAGCACGGCCGCATCGCCTTGCCGTATTGAACCTGATTTTTGCCCAGCTTCTATCACTTTTACAGATTTTTCCACTTGGTTCACGGAAAGCGCAACGCTGCGGATTTGCTCAGGAATTCCGGGGCGGCGCGCATTGTTCATCAGCACGAACATCTGGCAAATCCAGGGCTGCGCCTTAGTAGCAGAGAAGAGCGCTTTTACGAAATTCTCAAAATATTCCAGCGGCTCTTTGTATGGGATTTTATCCGGCATATTCGTACCGTCAACACCCATTTGTACAAGCGCAAGGTAAAGCTGCTCTTTTGACTCATAATAATGGAACAAAAGCCCTGTGCTTATGTCGAGTTCCTGTGCAATGTCAGTTATCTTTGTTTCGCTAAAGCCTCTCGTTACAAAGAGTTCCAGCGCCTTAAACAGAATCTGCTTGCGACGTTCTTCTTTCTGTTCGTTCCGCGTCATAAAGGTTCCCCCATTATTCATTGAATTATTATTCAATGAACTTGTGTTCAATATAAATCTGAAATGCGGATTTGTCAATTGGTTGAATTAAAATTCAATGAATTATCAATTGGTATACAGAAACAGGGAATATATATATAATCCTTTTATATGCTTTTTAGTTCCATTACTTTTCTTGGTTTTTTTCTTCCGATTGTTTTTATACTCTACTGGCTTTCCCCTTCAAGAATATATAAAAATATGTTGTTATTCTTTTCCAGTTTATTGTTTTATGCCTGGGGCGAACCTAAATTTGTCTTCTTGATGCTTTTTTCCATTTTACTCAATTACATCGCTGGTCTTAAAATATCTCATGCAGCTGATGAAAAAAGACGAAAGATGGTTCTTGCTTTTTCAGTTTTTGTAAACCTTACAATTCTATTCATATTCAAATATTTGGGCTTTTCTATTACAATTATTGATATTTTTCTAAATACCATCCATATCAAGCCACTTAATACCATCAATATGATTTTACCAATAGGTATTTCATTTTATACATTCCAAGAAATATCTTACCTTGTTGATGTATACCGTAAGCCAGAACTGGCGCAGAAGAATTTTTTAAATCTTGGGCTGTATATATCATTTTTTCCGCAACTCATCGCTGGACCAATCGTCCGTTATCATGATATCAACTTGCAAATTGAAAATCGCTCTGAAAGTTTAGAAAAAGTCTCAAAGGGTTTTCAAAAATTCATAATCGGGCTCTCAAAAAAAGTAATAATCGCAAATAATTTAGCAGTGGTATGTGATTCTATTTATAATGCTGATTTTTATTCATATGGGGCAGCTGCTGCATGGATAGCCTCAATATCTTATTCTTTACAAATTTATTATGACTTTTCAGGATATTCTGACATGGCTATAGGCCTGGCCAAATTATTCGGATTTGAACTAAAAGAAAATTTTAATTACCCATATTGTTCATCTTCGATTACAGAGTTTTGGAAAAGATGGCACATTTCATTAACAGATTTTTTCAGAGACTATGTGTACATTCCGTTGGGCGGGAACAGAATCAGCAAAAAACGAACAATTATTAACAGATATATCGTATTCTTTCTAACCGGTTTATGGCACGGCGCAGCAGTCAATTTCATTTTATGGGGGCTTTTGCATGGAACAGCAATGATTTTTGAAAGAATAAGTGGAATATCTGACAAAGTAAAGAATCTGAAAGTTAAGTCGTGTAATATTATTAAAATTACATACAGATTTTTGGTATTAGCTACTATTAATTTCTTATGGCTTATATTTAGAAATGATACAGAACAAAGCATAAAATTGTTACTCAAAATGTTCGGCTTAAATTTTAGAAGTTTTACAAATTCCGGCTATCAGGAAGTTGTAAAAATGGATTTATTGTGGTTTTATGTTGATACAAAATTTTTCATTATTCTTGCTTTGGCGGTTTTATTTGCATTTCCTTGGTGGAAAAGAGTAAACTTGCCGCAAAAATATTTATTCCCTGTATATTTATCCAAACTTATAATAACAATAATCTTACTAATCGTCTGCTTTGCTTTTTTGGCAAATAACACATATAATCCTTTTATTTATTTCAGGTTCTAACATGAGAAAAAATCTTCAAGCAATATATATAGGTATTATTCTGGTACTAATGCTTATTCCACTATTCTTTTTTAATACAAAAGATGACATTTCCATAACAGAGAATAGAACTCTGGCAAAAAAACCTGAATTCAATGAAAAGCTATTTTCTTCATGTGATTCATATATTCAAGACAGATTCGGCGGCAGAAACAAATTTGTAAAACTAGCAAATTTTATCGATTATCAGGTTTTAAACAAAAGACTATTAAATGAAAGAGCATTTAAAGGGAAGAATAACTTTTTTTATTTAATTGAATACGGCGATGGCTATAATATTATGGATTTTTATAAAAAAAATCTTATGACCGAAAAAGAGCTGAATGAGTTTGAAGAAAACATTAAAAATACAATTGAATGGTGCAAAACCCAAAAAATTAATTACCTGTTTGTCATAGCTCCAAACAAGCATTCGGTATATCCCGAAAACTATCTTTCACAAAGACCTGAAGGGGTTAGCCGAATAGATCAACTTATTTCTATAATGGACAAACTTAATGCAGAATATATTTATCCGAAAGATTTGCTTATAGAAAAGAAAACACAAACAAATATTCCGTTATACTATGAAACAGATACACATTGGAATCCTTTAGGAGCTTATTATGTTTTTAAAGAAATCCAAGATGAACTTAATAAGTTTTTCCCTGACGTTTCTTTCCCTGAAATTGAATATGACACAAAAGTTGAATATAGTTATGATAAAGGTGATATAATTCCCATGCTTGGAATCGATAACGCAATATGTACAAGACCAGAACTCAATCCCAAAAACTCATCTTTTGAAGATTACTATGAATGTATAGAAACAAAAAATAGATTCAAGTTTATAAAAAATAAAAAATTCAAAAATTTACCAAAAGCAATAATATTTGGAGATTCCTTCTTGTTTTCAATAGAACCTTATTTACCTACCATTTTCTCTGAAACACAATTAAATTGGACGCATTTTTGTGATGACCAAAAGGAATATGTACTTAAAACCAAACCTGATGTCATAATATTTGAAAAAGTTGAAAGGGTAGCGCCTTGGTGCGTGGACGTGAAATCAGCAGATTGACAGCTTTCTTTATTTACCAATTTTTATTTTCTTCGCTGTTATAATTGTCATGCTGTATTTGTTGATGGTGAACACAGCTTTGCCGCTTGTTACATACCAGTTTTTTCCTTTCAGGGTGAAGAATGCTTCCGGGTCTGTGATTAGACATTTACACCAGTCAACAACGTCAGAATCAGGACACAAAAGTCCAAGATTCTGTTTTATGCGATCAATTCCCATTGGGGTTGTGTGAATTTCATCGATATGTTTCTGTATTTCTTCAGGCATGATGAGTCCCTCTTGTTGAAGCATCAAGATATGTTAAAAGCAATTCAGGCGTGTACACCTTGGGTTTGTCGGAGTCACGGACTTTTTTCCACAATGTGCGGGCTTCTTCGGCTGTTCCGGTTTTTCCACGGGCAGCAAAATAGTCTTTTAAAAACTGATTCCATTGGCAGACGCTTTTATCGTAGGTTGCGTATGTTTTTTTGCCATAAAAAACGTCCACGAGGTCACCGAGCGTAAAGGTTTCGTCATTTTCTACCCGCGCCTTCTTGATGCAGGCAACCATATCCGCCGTAAAATGGAACGGCACAATACCTGTTTCTGCCTCAAAAAAAGCCCGCCCCGCATTTCCACATGTAAAGCCTGAAAGAACAACGCTTGTGTTCCGTGTATAAGGCTCTTTCGGATTATGCTTGCTAACCGTTCTGCCGGTTGTGTGCGGCTTTTTCAGCTTTACTACATCGAGAGTTCCATTAAAATGCTGTCTGATTATGTCTTCAAGTTCGTGTTTTCCGCCGATTGAATTTACACCCAATTTTCTGCATATAGCGATTAATTCGTCCCGGTACCAGTAATATTTTGAAAATTCTTCAAATGTGCTTATTGAACTGAATTCTGGTCGTGTCATGTCTACATTATACATTGTAAAATATGACAACAGTATGTCATGTTCTATTTTCTAAAATCCGGATGATCACCGCGACTCTCAGCCACATGGTATCCGATGTTTTCAAGCCGTCTTCTGAGACACATATTGCATTCCGCAGCTTCATCGCCGGTACATATTTTTCCGTCATACAAAAGATACTTTTTTCTGACACTTACTGGTGACAAATTGGGCATCATTACATTTGCACCGGCAAGGATTCCCTTTTCCCTGCCAAGCATATCTGCTGTACCCAGCGCTGTTGTGGCAGGAAGCAGAACCTTCGGGAAAATAAGGCGCAATATTGCCAGTAGCAAAAGCGTTTCCCTTACACTTCCATTCGGTTTATCCCTGAAGGGCGTATCCTTGTGTGCTATGAACGGACCAATTCCTATCATATGAGGAGCAAGTTCTTTCATAAAACAAATATCTTCATATATATAATCTACAGTCTGTCCGGGTGTACCAATCATTATTCCGCAACCGACCTGAAAACCGATCTCCTTCAAATTCCAAAGGCAGTTCTTTCTGTTTGCACCAGACAGGGAGGCTGGATGAAGCATGGCATAATGCTCTTCATTTGCCGTTTCATGTCGGAGAAGATATCTTTCTGCGCCTGCATCAAAAAACCTTTGATAACTTTCCTTTGATTTTTCACCGATTGAAAGAGTAATCGCACAATCAGGATTCTTTTGTTTTATTCCGCTTACAATACTGCATATTTTGTCATCGGTAAAAAACGCATCCTCACCGCCCTGCAGCACAAAGGTTTTAAAACCAAGTTTTTCACCCATATCACAGCAGGACAATATTTCTTCTTCAGTCAGCCGGTATCTGTCCGCATTTCTGTTTGAACATCTGATTCCACAGTAATAGCAGTCATTTTTGCAATAATTGGTAAATTCTATAAGACCCCTAAGATACACATCCTTATTAAAAACTTTATCTGCCACTTCGCGTGCGGTTTTAAACAAATATTCCTCATTCTCTTTGTCATCATCCGCAAAAATATATTTCAGCTGTTGTTTTGTTATATTATTCGTGTTTTTTATTTCATCCGTTATTTCAACAAATTCTTTTTTCATATTTATCATTCCTTGCCCAATGACATTTTAGCATACTATCAGCTTTCAAAAAAAGTAATTGCTTGTTTGCAAATATCCTGCATTACTTTTTTCGACGGCAAGTGTTTGCTGTCAATTTTATGCTTTATCAGCCTGCCCTTGAAAACTTTATCCGTTTTTTCTGTTCATCCAGAATAAAGTAAACCAATTACAGCTTTTCCGCAATGTCATAAATCAGACGTTCAGTCTTTTCCCATCCGAGACAAGGATCGGTTATCGATTTGCCGTACACGTCTTCGCCCACTTTTTGACAGCCGTCTTCAATGTAACTCTCTACCATAAAGCCTTTGACCAGTTTTTTTATGTGTTCGTTGTGATTTGAAGAATGAAGCACATCCTTGATTATGCGTGGCTGTTCAAACGGATTTTTGCCGGAATTGGCATGATTAGTATCGATAATTACAGCAGGATTTTTCAGATTGCGCTCTGCATAGGCATCATACAGGCGTGACAAATCCTCGTAGTGATAGTTCTGCACATAGTTACCGTGCTTGCTTATTGAACCGCGTAAAATGGCATGGCAGTGCTCATTACCTTCGGAATGAACTTCCCATCCGCGGTAAATGAACGTATGCTGGTGCTGTGCCGCGGAAATCGCATTCAACATAACAGCGTAATCACCACTGGTCGGGTTTTTCATGCCGACCGGTACTTCAATACCGCTTGCAGTAAGACGGTGCTGCTGGTCTTCTACGGATCGCGCACCGACAGCAACGTAACCAAGAATATCGTCCAGATACTGATAGTTCTCAGGATAAAGCATTTCGTCGGCACAAACAAAGCCGGTTTCAGCAACGGCTCGCATATGCAGATGCCGTGTGGCAATAATACCCTTTATCATATCAGGCTTGCCGTTAGGGTCGGGCTGGTGCAGCATACCTTTGTAACCGTCTCCCGTTGTACGGGGCTTGTTTGTGTAGATACGCGGCACAATCAAAATCTTTTCCTTAACTTTTTCGTAAACAGGAACAAGACGGCTGATGTAATCAATAACGGAATCTTCCCTGTCAGCTGAACAAGGCCCTATTATCAAAAGCAGCTTGTCAGAACGGCCTTCAAACACGGCTTTTATCTCGGCACGAGTTTGTTCAACAATGTTGTTCACTTTGCCAGTCAGCGGATACTGCTCCTTAATTTCAGCAGGAATCGCAAGTCTTCTTTCAAAATCCATATTCATATATATACCTCCAAATTTATAACTGTGTATGAGGGACGGATGCGCCCAGTACTTTGACAATTTCACATTCATCCGAAAGTTCTTTCATAAAATCACCCGAAGAAGAATCAGCCGCATGCATACTGCCTTCTGCCTCAACGTAAAAAAAGTATTCCCAGGGTGACTGTTTGAGCGGACGACTGCGTACGACACGCATATTGTAACCATAGTCGCTGATAACGTTCAGCACTTTAACGAGCGCACCGGGTTCGTTTTTTACCACAAACATCAGAATAAAAACCGTTGCAATATTTGTATTGGAAGAATTCTGCGGCTTATCCTTTCCCTGAGTTTTTGAGAACACCGCAAACTTTGTTGTATTATGGGAATTTTCGTTGATGTTTTCCGCAAGAATCTTAAGGTTGTAGATTGGGGCAGTTTCAGCACTGCCGATTGCCGCAACAGTGGGATCATTTTCCTGTGCAACCTGTTTTGCCGCAACAGCCGTATTAACACAGGTTACCGCTTTAAGGCCCCGCGTTTTTATGAACTTGCGGCACTGGTCGAGCGCCTGCGGGTGCGATACAACTGTTTTTATCTGTTCAAGCGATGCAGTCTGCACGCCCAAAAGATTCTGGTGAACAGTAAGCGAATCTAATTCTTCTATATATAGGCTACCGGCAAACATCAGATCCGTAACCTGCGCAACCTCGCCCGCAAAACTGTTTTCAATCGGAATAACAGCTTTGTCACATTCACCGTTTTCAACAGCTTCGTAGGCTTCTTCAAAACCGGAATACGGAATCAGCGTTGCGGCCGGAAAGATTTTTTTTGCTGCAATATTGGCAAATGCGCCTTCTATTCCGCAGTATGCTATTTTTTGTTCAGCAGAATTTTTGTCTTTATCCATTTTGCTTTCTCCAAATGTCCACGGGCCATAAAAAAAAACGGCTCTATCCGTAAAGAATAGAACCGTTCGTTTTTTGTCCAGATATTTTCAAGACATCATTCTACACTTTACGTCGCTACAGAACTTCTTAAAGAAAAAGAAAAAACTAAACGAGAAAAATGTAAAAAAATCAAATGTCTTAATAGAATTCATAATGTTGCTACTAACAATAACGATTAATAAAAAAAGAGTCAATGGGGTATAAGCTATAATAAAAAAACAAAAAATATAAACTGTGATATACTTGTAGCAGAATAGATATACAAATGCAGACGGAAAATCTTTTTGAACTGACATATATTCTTCTCGACAAAAAAACAGTTACTGCTGGAGAACTTGCCGCTCACTTCAGCGTTTCTACAAGGACAATCTATCGTTGGGTGGATGCGCTGAATCTTGCAGGTGTGCCGGTGTACACTACAAAAGGCAAAGGCGGCGGCATTTCTGTCTCTGAAACGTATGCGCTGGACAAAACGGTTTTTACCGATGCCGAAAAACAGGAGATTCTTGCCTCAGTTCAAGCTTTTCAAACTTTGAGCGGAACAAAGGCGCAGAACGGTTCAACGCAGTCCGCAATCTCAAAGTTGAAAGCACTTACAGGCTCACAAACCGACTGGATAGGAATTGATTTTGAACCGTGGAACTCAAAAGGAGAGGAAGTTCAAAAGCTTTTTACACAACTCAAGACTGCCATAATAGAGCGGAGGCAGGTAAGATTTGACTATTTTTCGATGCGAGGTGAGAGCAAAAACCGCACAGTTCTGCCGCAAAAAATCATATTTAAGGGGCAAAGCTGGTATCTTAAAGCCTGCACAATTCCAACCGGCGAAGAGCGCTTTTTCAAACTGAGCAGAATGCGCAACCTTGTTGTTCTTACTGAACATATGTTGACGAGCGCAAAAACGGCGTCGGCAAAATCCGAATCTGTTACCGCTGCAAATACCGCAGAGCCTTATCACGATGAAGTTCAGCCGAAAATGATTCGCACGACGTTGCTTGTTCAACAAACAATAATGCCTATGCTTTTGGATGAGTATGTTCTGGACTCGGTTGCAGATAATCACGACGGCACATGCACGGTAACGCTATCTATCCCCGATCTTTACTGGCTTGATAATTACCTTTTAGGACTTGGTGACGGTACCGAAGTTCTTGAACCATCTTTTTTGCGGGAAAGAATCAGACAAAAAGTCGCAAACCTCGCAAAACGCTATCTCCAATAAATTTGCAACTTTGTTGCAAATTTATTGACATGATTTTGTTTTCTCTGTAATATGCAACCATGTTGCAAAAGTCATACCATACCAAAACAGCGGACATCATATCGGAGTTCATTCACTCAAAGGCAGATCATAGTTTTACTGCCGCGGAACTCTCGGATTTTCTTAAAAATCACGGTCTTGAAGTAAACAAAACTACCATATACCGAAACCTCGACAAACTTACCGAAAACGGAACTCTCATAAAACACAAATCACCGGTAAATGACGGTTTTATCTATCAGGATGCCTCTTCTACCGATAACTGCCATGAGCACATTCACTTTCAGTGTTCAAAATGCGGTTCTGTTCTTCATCTTTCTGACAAAAAAACTGCGGAATATCTTAAATCGATTTCAGAAACACTCGGACTGCAAATCGATTTGGATTCATCATCTCTGAACGGACTTTGCCCAAAATGC
>JAEEGL012306859.1_pt1 | contig 74695 bp, 60 predicted proteins | sample 9134231 | NCBI WGS metagenome assembly JAEEGL01 (sample SAMN16246548, study PRJNA631951) | gut metagenome | biome: gut microbiome; feature: rumen; material: fiber-attached | host: Bos | place: Iran: Karaj | collected 2018-10 | reverse complement strand
GGAGTTCTCTCTCGAGGACTCCATTGGGGAACCGTTTGAGCTTTCAAACTATGCGGCTTCCGCCAGTTGTTGCTCCATCAACCTCTCTGCCATCTTGTGAAGCGGGAGGATCTTCTTCATCCTGCCCAGTTCACTGTGCTCAAACGTTTCCCGGTACAGTTCATAAAAATTGAACTCCGAGAACGGGAGATTTCGTGTAATCTCAGCAAGTTTTCGTACTTTTGACATCGTATTTTCGTGATACGACTCCTCCGAAATTCACTTTCCTACGGTGTTCGGGGGAATCTTTTTCCCTATATCAAAGATACGAAATTTTTAACACATTAACAATCAATTTGTTATAAATTTTTGACTATTTCACGATAGTCCCTAAGTAATCCAGCTATTCATAATCAAGGGATCCCGATGCTAAATCTCAGGCTTCTTTCTCTCGAGTTCGATGCAGAACAAGTCGAGGCTTTTATTCCGTTTTCTGCAATTCTTGAGTTCTTTGACGAGATACGAGCCAAGTTTCACGTAGTTCAACGACTTGCGTTCCGTGTCAACATAAGCTTTCACCCGCTTTTTATCCATACTGATCAACTTGGATAGCGTCTCTTTGGCACGGACGTGCGATGCCGTATCAGCGGCTTTGTTTTCAAACAAAGGGATGAGCCAGGCATCCGTTTCTTCAACTGCAATGGCATAGACAATCTTCTCACGGTAAGGCTCTGCAATGAGAGCTTTAACCTTCTCAATCACATTATGACGCAGTTGTTCAGTATAAGCAGAATAATCTACACCTTTCGTGCGCTGCGGCTCATCCACATCATATCCTTCTTGTCCCCGTTCTGCTGTGTCCATATGCACAATCAACATCGCATCACCCTCCAGAGAATCGAAGAATGCGCCCAGGAAATCCGCATCCTTGCAACTCTCAAGCACAAGTTGCCAATTGCTGAAATTCAAAGCCCGCAAATCCGTCTCATCAAACGCTTCCTCTGGTCGTAGCACACGCATATCCGCACCATCATACCCTAACAACTTTTTTACGATGGCCTTGATAACATTCGCGTCTGCAAACCCCTCTGCAATTATCCCAATCCTCATAACGCTTAAAACTCGTTAGGAACACCGCCAATCATTCCATTCATCCACATCTCAGACAGCTTCATCCGCCTTTCCGATTGGGGTTTAACCCGTATCTCGTTCACCCTGGTATCACCACTGTCAGAACGATCCACTGCAAACAATCTCGTATTTGGATCCCCTAGACGTAAGCCGTCAAGTACTGCCGGATTATGGGTCGTGATTATAACCTGTTTCCCATTTTCCTCAGCCAACGCTGTCATCTCTTTGATAAGAGCCCTGCACAAACGAGGGTTAAGCCCAGAGTCTATATTGTCAATGGCAAAGAACCTTGGTGTTGCTTTGCTCGTCATCAACACCAAATAGAAAAGTAGAATCAGCGCACCTTCATTGGCATTCTCTGCAGAGAAGAAACGATTCCTTTTCTGCATATACCGGTCATTGAAGTACAGATTGGAGCTACTTCTGCCCAGTTTATAGCCTCGATATTTCATCTCCCCCTCTGTATCATACACCAAATCGTCCAGCCAAGTTATATATCGGTTTGCTATTCGTTCCACCTGTGAGATTTCCGCCTTTGTCATCTGATACATCAGGACATCCAGTCCCTCGCCATGCAGACCTATTGGGAACAGCTTTGAAGCAGAAGACAGTCCCCGGAGAGCATCAATTGACGGGGAATAAATCAGAAAGCGGGAATACTGAGATTCAAAGTCTTCGGTAGATACGTCCTTTCTTAAATAGCCGGACATGTCAGCATTCCATGGCGAATAGATACTATCTTCTTCTTTTATCGACATCACATATCTGACATACCCGTCCTCATTCTCAAACCTCATCCTGATATACCGTGATGCAGCCTTACCGTAGAAGGAATTCACCATAAGCTCAGGCATGGCTATTCTGACCCCTCTCTGAGCCATACTGTCCAATTCTATGGTATTTCCATTCTTTGCTGCCACCATACCGATTGCCTCCAGAACGTTCGACTTCCCGGAACCGTTGGCTCCAATCAGCACATTCAGCCGGCCAAGTTCAAGATCCACCTTTTCTATGGACTTGAAGTTATTTATTACTATCCTATCTATCATAACAATAGTTAATATATTGCAAAAATAACGAATCTGTTCCGAATTAATCGCTTTTGTCAGCAAGATTTAAGCTCTCTTAACTCTCAACGCCTCCCGCATTGCCTTTCATAATCTCTCACAACAATTTACAATTGTTAACATCAGAACTCCATTGTATAACGCCATGTTCTCTTAATCCCTATGGAATGATGGCTCTTATATTCTTCTGCTGGGGCATAAATAATGTCAATTGGATAATCTGGATTATTAAAGTAAACAAGTGCTGCTGCAATAGCCATCGGCTTCGTAGAAAGCGGTGCTATATGTATATAATTGACCGGCTCAGACTTTTTAATGCGCTTATCAATAATATCTTGTAATTTCTTCGCTGTCACAAAAGGGTCATATGCAGGTGTCTTGCAAAAGTGCACATGCATCTCTCCAATGGTCTCAATTGACTTGTTAAGTTGAATGAGATTTTGCTGATACATATCAGCCTGAAGCGAAGGGAAACCCGTAAACAAGTATTTATGTTTTGACTTACTTTTTTCCCTAGCAACGTTTGAAACCATCTCGTCATTGAATCCCGCAAAAATAATAAGAGTGTCTTCTCCTTCTACATCTCTTGCGATCGTACTATACCCCATTACTGGACGGGTATATCCAACCCTCTTCGCAAACTGCGTAGACTCTCCTTTTTCGTATTGTTGAGGCTCGCTATACAGAATGTCAAGCGCCACTATACCCCTGCGCTTCAAGTATTGTACAAGGTACAGCAAATGAGGAATAATAAAGCCCGTAGAATCAACACATATTTTCTTCTCACCACTTATATCTACTTTTCCTATTATATCCAGAATGAATTCCGACTCCTCTGTAAAAGAAGAGAACAGGTATTTTTTTGGTAACCCCTCTGCGGCTTGTTTATATTGAGGAATAACCAGCCAATACTTATTCACAGCATTCACCCTTTTAAAGGTTACTTTTGTTCTGTCGCACCCATCAAATGCAGAAATAAAGACATCATACTGTAACGTAGAAATGTCCTTTACTTCCTCCATGAAATAATAAGAATAGTCCATCATACTTCATCAAATAGTGTTGGCCAATTATCTTTTGGCGCTTCTTTGACTTTTATTGGTTTTTCTTTAAAGGGTGCATTAAGCGAACTTCTATAATTCGACAGCACAGAATTGAACTCATGGAAATGGCTATTGTCAAAAATAGCTTTCAACATCTTGGGACGTATCGAGTTAACACCTCTTCGCGCAGTGGACAGGTTATATAATGTTGCAACCAGACTATTTATCTGAAAAGTTTGCTGGGGCACCGCCAGCGTTTTATCTTTTCTTCCGTTTTCTATCTCTATCAAGAATGATTCGTTAATGGCCAAACGTAATATCCCATTAATTTTTTCTTGTCCTGCTTCCTTTCTGAAATAAAAGGCACACAAAGAAGTTTCCGTAGGCTTATCACAATAGCGGCTCACATAGAAATAATTAAGAAGATTATGCATAGCGATATCCAAATCCTCTTTATCTCGTCCGTGAACTTCTATGTCGTTAAGAAACCATTTTGCAGTCACGTTAATCCCCGCATACTGGCTTCTCAATGAAATCATCTGGCCTGATTCAAACGGCTGATTCCCTCTAAAGTAAGAATCTTCAACAATTTGCTTAAGAAGGGTTAAATATACACGTGGATTGCAATCGGATATTTGCACAAGTTTTTTAAAACCCGTATATTGGAACAAGTCTTCATTATTCTCTTCTGCCAACTGGGAAATAAAATCCTGTCTGAATTTCTTATAAATTTCCTTTATTCTGCTATCTCCTATGCGTAGGTAGATATCGTACTGATTATTGACATGTTCTACAGTTTCATATAGGTTCTCAACTGTTATATCATTCTTATGTTTAGACCATTCAATATAAAACAGGTAGAGCTTTAACTTTTGCTCCAAAGGTTTGTTCTGCACTTGATACTGCAACGCATTTATAAGCCTGTTGCTTTGTTGCTCTGTTAAACCTATAGATTTAAATCGATTTCGTAATTTTTTCCAGTGAACTGGCTCTTTTTCTGATAATGCATCCAAAAGAGTTTTGTCATTGAAGTTTTCAAATAGAGTCTCTGGTTCTATAACAGGCAGTTCAGATACTTCCAAACGTCGTTTAAAAAGATTGATTGCAAACTTCATAAAGGCTTTTTCATCCTGCCTTAAAAGCCTATCTAAATCTACTGTGACGAACTCATGGCCATCATGAAGCGGTTCTCCCGATAATGTATTCTTCGTTGTATATCCATTCTTTCGCGCACCGACCCAGAAAGTACAGTTGTTCTTTTTTTCAAATACAAGTGTATTCAATACCTCTTTCTGCCAATCCACACGCAATTTTTCCAACTCATCCAACACAAATACATAATTGATATTCTTCAGTTCCTTGACATTCTCAGAGAATGTATTAGGGATCTCAAAGATAAGCGAACCTAATGGGAACAGGGGTTTGACTGCATCCCAACGAATTTTCTTTGTGAAAGCGCTGTCTATGATTTCTTTGTCAATAGCCACTCGTTGTTCTGTCAAAAATGAGACAAACGCATCAATCGTCTGGGATTCCAGACTGATTCCCACTTGCCTGGTAATGTGAATTATTGTGTCTTCAATAAACGAACGAGGGGTTTTCAGCGCTTCAATTATTCTTTGATACAACCTTAAGGCTATGATGGCCTGATGTATTTCAAAATAATAACCGAACAGCTCTTTCCATCCTGCTATATCTTTGGTATCCTTATTAAACCGTGTGGAACTTAAAACATCCAGCCTCCAATATGACGCGATATAACCATCTTTTTTAAGCAACTCCGATATGTCATTTTCATAATAAAGGAGTCTTGCATCAAATGAATAATACTTTAGGATATGGGTTTTCCCACAACCCTTGCTCCCTAAAACATATTTAGGCATCAGTTCCTTGGGGTTAAGCGAGGATATGAAACCACCTTCTTCTATCTCTCCGAAATCAATCCAATACTCAAGTATCTGCTCATAGGAGAACTCATTCGCTTTTACTACGCTGAACGGATTAATCCTCTTCATAATCAGTATATTTTAACAAAACGCTTAAAAATCGGGGTCCAAGACTTCCTTTCACTCCAAAAAATAGGCAATGAGTTGTTCGGAGTATTATGGTGAAAACCTAGCAGCATCTGACAATTTTTGTATCCTAAAGGATTTCGTGGTTCCAGTTTTCGCCCATACTTATTGCAAAGAGTACGGCAGTTCTGTTTTATATCATCCTCTTTTGAATCAAAGAAACGTGAATCCCCAGAGAAGCACTTATATGACTCATCCAAAACGAAGACAGATTCTGCCCTGTCATAGTGAAGGTCTTTGATTTTATTTAATCCTTTCTCAATAGCGAATAAAGAAAAATAATCTATTTTGATAGTTTGCTTGTCCTTCTTTAAGTTGATAACAAATTCACCATCAAAGGTTGTCGCTTGGCTTCCGCTTCCACAGAAATCATCCAGCACAACTATTCTGTCAATGTCATCAACGACCGTCTTTGCAATTAGGATATCTCCTTCTGCTGTATGCGTATACAACTGATGGGCGTTGATAAACAGGTCACGTTCCAACCGATTCTCCTGTCTGAAGAAATAAAGTAGGTGAGCGCTGCTTTCCGAAGGATTACCAATACTAAGGAAGCGGGTGTGAGCCAATTGCTTTTTATACTCATCCTCAATAATACTTGGATCTTTTGTCATTCCTTTGCTACGTCTTATCTCATAGATAATGGGCCTTCTGTATAAATCCTCATAAACCCGTTGCATTAGCTCACGTATTGTCTCATTATCGAAATACATAAACTTCGATAATAGAAACATCGCAGAAATCCTTTCTTCTTCTTTGAAATTCTCCAGCCACAAATGATATTGATCTCCTTGGCTCTGCCACTTATCGCGCCATGCGGTATTATGAAGAATTTTTATCTTTTCTTCCAGGGTATCAAACAACCCTGAGTCACGTGGCACTGCCGGACGCTCTATTTTCTCAACACTAATATCCATTCGCTTGTTATTGTATTTGCTGTTTTATTTCTTTTGGTCATAAGCCCATACGACTTAATACTATCAATCAGTTTAAATCTAAGTTGCATCCCTTGAGATTGCAAATAAGACGTAAGGTAGTCTTGTGTATTAAATGAAAGTCCACACACCATATTATTCCCTATGACAATAATCATATGCCCACCTGGCTTTAGAACCCTAAGCGATTCATCTAAAGCCGCTTTCATCTCATTGAGGTAATTCCCCACTATACACGCCCTTTCTCTTTTTCCCCTGTTGTATAAATTCTCAAGAACCAAGTCTGCCGCCTCTATTCCAGTAATATACTTCTTATCAAAATCCTTTTTATAATAATCCTCACGGCCAATATTCTTTTCATTGACTCTCCTTATTTCCTCAGAATCATTCATTCCAAGCCAATATAGATTAAGGCGAGAAGCCCTAATATACTTTTGCGCGCCTGCGTATGGTGGTGACGTTAAAACCAAATCAACTGTGTCATCCGGTATAACAACACTTTCAGATAGATGTCTCGTCAAATGGCGAGCATCAGTTGAAACGACCTCTGCCACATTAATTTTTCTCACCCCTTTTAAAGAACCAACTCTCTCTATATTCAAACGGCATATACTCTCATATTTATCGTATACATCAATGGCTTTAAGAGTTTCCAATCTAAAAGTTGCAGCCTTCCTTCTTTCACTCCCTTCGGCAAATCTATTTGGGTTCAAATGAACGGGAACCGCAATTGTAGGATCTGCATAGCTCACTTTTTTGATTAAGCTTGAAAAGCATAAAAGAAAAAAATTCTTTTGATTCTCATTCCGAATCTTTTCAATTGACTGCCGTAACCTGTAAAGTTGAGTAATTGTACTTTCAGAAAACCATCCTTCAATCATACTTCCTATCTGTGGCATCTCACGACTACGTTCTGCCCGTGTTAATACCGTCGACATAGTCTTCAGAAGGACCTCTTTTGATACATATGTAGTTTTAACCTTTGATATCAAAATTGCTAACGGATTAGCATCTGCGCCCCATGCTCTTCTCCCAGTAAGAGCAGCCTCCAACATCACGGTACCAGTACCACAAAACGGATCTAATACAATACCATCTTTCGGACAGAAGTAGTCAGAAGTCAGAAAAAAGTATGGGATGTTGCAAAGGAGTTTAGCCGGATATGGATGTATCAAATGAGTGTACCGTTCTTTATTATTAAGTTTTGGCACCAAATCACGAAAATTCACAGATACCGGCTGTCCGGTCTCTTGAAATATTCTTTCATACTCTTCGAATACTTCTCCCATTTTACCTCCACATCATTACCGTGTACCCGCCTACCAGCAAAGCCACAATCACTATCACAATCCAAGTGAACAACTTCGATACTCGTCCAAGCACGGTTTCTTCGTTCATCAACCAGCCTCTGGTGGCAATGATGGCTGCAATGATTGAAATACCTACTTGGGCGTACACAGGCGAGAACTCTTTAATCGTAAGATTGCTTTTAACTGCCGCATAAAACACAGCGATAAAGCAAAGTATATATACTAGGCCCAAGCCCACTAATGCCCTATACCAGAATTTTAAAGAACGAGGCACTTTAATATACACTTTGAACTTCACTGGGACATTCTCTGTGCCATGATGAATCCTGTACGCTTTTATCTCTGGGTCATTACCTTTGATAACATTAGCACGCTTGTCCTTTGTTGTCAAATCTATTTGAAATTTCTCTGGCGCTTTTACGTATAGCCAGTGACTCTTTCCGGCCTCCAAAGTGTAATGATAGGTGTACCTTCTCTCATCAAATAAACAACCTATATGATCAAACGATTCAAATGAGTCATAATACTCCACAACCATCTGCCCGTCACCAGCCACTTGAGTACCGTTCACAAAACAGGGTAATTGCGTTCTTCCGCCCCAAATTTTTTTATTCCAAAGAACATCTTCATCAGGTTCGTACAGCGCATCGAATACTTTTACTACATCATCCTTGACTACCTTCCAAACGGCTTTCTTAATCTCTTCAGCAGGGGTAACTGTCAACCTCTGTCCCTCCCACGATAATCTAAGCCAATTTTTGCGGGTATCCGGGAGAAAAATGAACAAGGGCACATCTGTATTTGGCAACTTCTGCACGTCAAACTCATACGTCACGCGTATCCTGTTAGGATTCTCAAAAAGTAATATCTTCTTTTCTCGAGTGACGCTGCTATTGAAGTGTCCGAAATGTTTTTTATAGAACCCAAGTTCGTCTTCCACAAATAAACGCAGTGGAGAATCCTTTGGTAGTTTATTAACGGCTTTCATTATTATCACTTCCATAATCAGTGCATTTTTAGTGGGCATAGCACAGAGCAACGTGAACATTCTTTTGCTACCCCTGCTAAACAATTGTGTGCTTTTGCACGTTTTTCTAACATCTTCACATCCTCTTCAACATCAATTCCTCTTGCCACATTGATGATATGCGCTGCGAGCTTGGCAGTTCTGATAGACTCAAGAGTTTCCTCAATAGTGAAAAACGGCTTTGTATGCTCACTCCTTGTTACACAATTAAATATATGGGCACAATTCCAATACCCCATCATAGATGCCCCTATAGCAGCAGCGATATGGTCTTCATTCTCTGCACAGTCTGTAGGCAATGGCCCCAGTGGCATAATGGGGGCATCAAACCGCCTTAGCATTCTGCAGTGCTCTTCCAACTTGTTCAAGGCAATATGTCCAACGTTCTCCACCATCACTTGTACGCCTTCCTTTTTCAGCAGTCTGCAATACTTCAACTGTTCCTCGGTTTCCCGCAGATGAACCTCATCGCAGGCCTCATCTATCCCTGCCGGCCGGAATGTCGTTCCTAGGCTGATGACTATTCCGTAGGCTTTTACCAAATCAATAATCTGCGGCAGTATTGATACCCAAATGTTTTCACTATTGCTTTCTATTGCCTGCATAAGAACAATTGCTCCACCACGGCTGGTTACAGGTATCTTTCTTGTCCGTTTGGCTAATTCCAGCAAGTCCTTTTTAGCGGTCAAATGGATGGACAAGAACGACAGTCCGCCATCAGCCAATCGTTTCAAAGTGTCTAAAGCATAAACATTTGTTATCCGTAATGAAGCAGGAAAAGCGTACGCAGGCACCGTTCCAACCGGACATCCAAATTCACTGATTATGTCTTTATATAGTGGTTTCTCATATTGCCCTATGGAAAGGTCCATGAATGTATCTGGCAACTGGTTACTCTCCTTGATTGCTTTGAGCCGCACTCGCTCATAGTTCATCTGCTTGGGGGTATTTGCCCCCACATTACAGTTTACCCTGACAGGCCGTGCCTCTCCTATTTCTAATCTTCCATAGAATGATTTCAAATGAATACAAAAAGGCATACCAGCACTCACTTACACAGATTGCTTATCTTCTCCACCAACCCACTAATGATACGGAAAAGGCATCCATTCTTCTTGGCATGCTTATTTTCGTATGCAGCAACGAATTTTACATCATCTATTTTAACGGGGTTGAATGTATAGATATCATCTGGCGACAATTTCATAACATAGAACTCTACTGTCTTGTTATCCTCAAGCGCCTTCATTACTTTGTACATGTCTTCTTCGCTGCATCTAATTCCGAAAAACACTTTCTTCAGACTTTGTTTAGGGACGTCTACACTCTTGAACTTCTCTGTGCTCTTTGTGTCATAGTACAGCAGTCGTGTTTCTTTTTCAAATGCCCATTCTATGCTCTTGGTAAAGAAGGCTTCACAAATACTGATGGTATCACCCAGTGTCACTTTTTCCGCATAGACTACATCCTGAAGGAAGAATGTTTTTTCTTCATCAATAATAGGCGACTGCACATCAGTTGGCAAGTAATACTCCATGCATATACCTTTGTGATAATCTGCATATGTAGGCCACATAATAACATTACTATATTCTGCTTTATCACTTGAACTTGGTCTGGGGTCTTTAACCGTCGGGAGAGGGGCATTTCTAACGAAGCATTTAATACGAACATAAGAAAACGCCTCATTAATCAGTCTTGCAGCAACTCTATCACCATCCGTCTTTGCATCAGCAGAGTTCTTTTCCATCCATGGAAAAACCAAGCAATCCACAGGGTCATCAAATTCATCTGGATCGCTGAGTGTAATCTTCGAGTTCTTAAGGTCATTTATCGTGTAATCACTGATTCTCTTGTAACAATAAAGAGGTATGTCCTTATAAATTCTGTTATTGATGGTTAGATAGAAAACAAACTTTCTGAACGATTTCAGGGCTGCCGACTCATCACCCAAATAACTCTGATAGATACCTAAGTTGTGATACATATCTTTCTTAACTGAATAGGAATACTCACATACCTTCGAGTATTCTACTATTCCTTCCTCCAACGTTTCTACAGCTCTCTTATAGTTCTGCTGCTTAAAGTATGCCTCGCTTAAAGAAAGATAGACCTGTGCAAACACATTACGCTTATCCCAATCGTTAGCAAGTAATGGCCAGTCACTACGGCAACCCTCCAATTCGTTTATTACCCTACCGGCGTTAAGTTCTGTTACAGGGAACACACACGCTAAAAAGCCCTCTATTTGTTCTTTTGTTGTTAGTGTCATAATAATTCTTGTAATAGCTTTTCTTCCATTCAAGCATATTAAAACTCACCAGAAACCATCCCCCATCCTCCCCTCTCTCCCCAGCACCTCTTTAAACCTGCTGCTGGTTTCCTCAATCCATTGCTCCCATAACTTCTTCTGGTGCGCCTTCTCTTCTGTGGTAAGTGACGAGTGTTCGATCTCTTCATCTTTCAGTTTTTTGGCATACTTCTTCACTGCGTTGATTAGCCATTCATCCACGTTTTCGCTGAAGATCTCTCGCCAAATGCGGCCCAAAGCATACCTTCGAGATATGCCTGTGCTGGATATACTTCTTGGATTGTTTTCATCTATATCATTATCTTACATCATCCTTCTTACCTCTTCCATCGCACTGTCAATCTCCTCGATAGCCACTGCTCCTCCCCACATCCTATAAACGTATAGTGGTGTAATGCCTCCTATATCCATTGAGCAAGAGCGCATTTCGCACTCGACAAACTGCTTAAGCCTATCCATCATTGTCGTATCAGTCATAACCCTGAACCTTGAATCCTTAACCATGAACCCTAAATTGTCATAACCCCAAACCGTAAGCAGTAAGCGGTAAACTATCCCTTCGTAAAACTCTTAAACTCCTTAAACCCTACAGCCTCACCTCTTTCTCCAGTAAAACACCCTTTCTTTGATGACATCTATCTGCCATTCGGTTATAGTGCCACACATAAAGTTAGCCCCAAGATAACCAGCCAACACTCCTCTGAAGTATTGTTCTCCCATTGTAATCATGATTTCTATTTCCTGCCCATTCTGAAAATCCATATTCATCCTCAGCCTCAGCCAACCCTTCGCCTGTACCGTTAAAGAATCAAGTACCGCTTGTGTGACTATCTTATGCTAAAATAGCGACATTATCTTTAATTCTCCTCCCGCGAGCGTTTCATCGCCCCATCAATCCGCTCCTCATACGCCTGCTGCTCTGCACGGCGCTTACTGCTCCAGTTGGGGGTGAGCAGATACTTGAAAGCCTGCCCAAGACCTTTGAAAAAACCTTTGAATGTCATGGTTTGATATTGCTTGCTGATTATGATTTATAATAATTGTCGACGATATAGATGAATGAGGTAGACGATTACGTGGCTTGCAGAAACCACGCTTCATACTCTGATGCTCTGAGGCCATCAGGGCCATCTTCTCTCCACGTGCAAGTTACTGCTCTGCTGCCATATCTTCTTTCTTACTGCCAAACAACTCTTTGAACGGCTTCACATCTTCTAACGAGTCTGAAGCTCCATTGTCTTTTAAATCATACATCAATTTAATGCACACTAATGGAGCAGTCTTTTCCCAAGCCATTTTTGCGTTAACAAACACATTGAATAATGAATAATTCAACGCCTCATCTTCACTTAATTGATCCACGCCTTTAAGGAGTTCAGCATTCTCTGATAGTTTTACCACACTTCCATAAAGTTTATAATCCTCACTTAGCAGCTTCAGCTCAAATTTCTTAATATTATTATCATTTGGCGCTGTATACGATAATGAAGGCATATCCTTTTTCTTCATAATAAAGAGTTTGTGCGCCACCAAATCTGAAGGTCCTCCATGTAAACGTATTATAGGAACGTTATAATAACTGTAACCTTCATCATTCTTTATTAGACCTTCTACCTTCTTATACAAATAATAATCTAGATATACATCAAAGGCGACTATCACATATTCTTCATTCAAAGCTAATCTACCCAATGCGAAGAAAACCTCCTCACTATTAATCTTAAAGTACTTCTGTTTCTTCTGATAAAAGACAGTCGCAAAGCCATGCTGAATATTGGTCAAGGATGCTCCTGTAACACTTTCCGCCATATTTACATAGCTTATACTAGCATCATGTTGGAAAGCTTCATTGGGGAACAAATAACTACTTACGCCCCTTAGATAAAATGTATCTACATCTTCATCATCCCTCTTGGAAGCCCTTACGAATTGCCTAAAATCTGCCAATCTATTCTCTACTAACTTTTTCGCATCATCAAGGTTTTCCTCTATGATGTCATCAGCATTGGGCTTATTCTTCTTTAAATCTTTTTCTTTGACTACAACCCCATCTTTTATACTTTTGAGCACATTTACCATTTCTTCCTTAGCTTTATTAAAGTCTTCAAAAGAAAGAATGTCCATCAAATCCTTATTGCCAAGAACAGACGAAAGCGTTCTTTGCAGATAGTCGATATCTTCATCAAGTCTTTTTAAACCGCCAAGTGAATCCGGATAGTTTACATAAGCACTCTTCATCCTCCCTATATTCGAGAACACTCTCACATACAGTACGGTCAAGTACCTCTTTACGCTTCCCAAGATAATTCCGTCAACGATTCCTTTCATCCCACGCATAGGATAATAACCTTCTGCGCCAAAATCAAGTCGTGGTGATTCATTAATCATTTGAAAAGCCTCCTGTATTTCCGCCACGGAACTAGGTACCAGCGGGTACTCATATTCGGGTGTCATAGCATGGAAGTAATCCAAAAGCTTTTCCAATAAATTATAGCGTTTTTCCCTTAGAATTGCAGCACAAAGGGTAATATGGAATTCCTTGAACCGTTTTCTAAGCGCGTTCCTTTTATCAACATCATTCGAAGTTATGACGACATCCGAGTTCATAAAAGAAGGAACGCCCTCATATAGCCTTGCTAATTGATGGTCATAAACTTGAACGGCTGCACTCCAATACTCATACACCCAATCTTCTCGGTCATAAAACAATTGTAACTGTAAATTGTTCCATATTAGCCGATAAGCATCGTCTGACAGCTTTTCGGGTTGTGCAATAAGATTCTTCAGTATCTGATTCCCGTTATTGATGGAAAAAGGTCGTCGTGGCATCAGACACAAGTTTTCGTTTATACTGGTTATTCCTTTTACTACATAACCAGGAAGGACTACACCTCCTTCATCGGCTTTATCTAATGCTCCGTATATCTCTTTTCCTATCGTATCATACACCTTGAATGCGGGTGTTCTATCGGAAGCCCCCATCAAAGATTGTGTCAAATCTACCCAGTCGAGAAAGCATCTTTCCTTATCCTCATTAGTTTTAGCCTTAGTGTATTCATCAAGAATTCTATCTTGCAGTTTTTCCGGATTATAGTATGTCAGAATTATCCGACAAGCTAATAGGAACCAAACGATTAGCGCTACGCATGAAACAAATGCTATCAAGTCTGCTGAATTATTCATAATCCAGCAATCCCAAGGACTCGGAAATTTGCAAAACACAGCGTAGGTACTTGTTACAAGTGCTAAAATAAGAAAGGCAATACAGGTCTTAATTACCCCTTCAGATTTCAAGCGTTCAGCTAAGCGTGTAGACCCGTAACGTGAATCAATACGTTCAATCACCTGCAGCATTATCGGTACCGAAAGACCGAATATCGCTGAGATGAAAGCTAATAAATATTCTATGTTATGTTCAAATACCATACAAATTCGATGGTAAGCTAAGCGATATCTATCTCACCTCAAAGACCCTCTGGTAACCTCCCCAAAACTCATCTTCATATCCCCTTTCTTCCAGTGTTTTGGCAATGGAAGTCAATGATTTCTCTGCTATCTCCTTTTGACAACCCATTATATCCCAAGACAACTGCTCTCCATCAGAAGAATTGAAGTACGGCTCATACACACTCAACACAGCTTTGAACAACTCATTAAACTCTTCTGTATCAAACATCTTTTTATAATGGCCCATTGCCCAGCTTACGTGCCTTAAAGCAGTATTCAGTTCTGTAGTATTCTTCGCTATTATCCTCCCTATTAGTTGTTCATATTCCTGGCGCTTGCTTTCAATTCCATACAATTCCGTCTCAACCATGATTCTTCTGACCGCCCTGTATATCTTATCGTCAGCCAATAATTGATAGACATCTTTCTGGAAGAAACACTGCTCATAAACATCAGCCAAAAGTTTATCTGTTTCTTCATAATCCTCCTTTTCTGACAACGGTTTTTGATGCTGATGTAGAAACAATCTCATATCCATTACTATCTCCCTGAAGTTATTCTCTGATGACATCCATCCTTTATCTTCTCTCTCTCGTCCATCACGTTGCAAAACCTTATTAATTCTACCAAGCGTTGATTTCAGATTTTCATATATTATCTGAATCTGCGGTCCATCAAAATGCAACGTCCTATCTATTTGACTCACGCTAACGTTTCCGGCACCAATGCTTATGCCTTTGTCACTGATACCAGTGTGCCATAAATCATCCCCTTTCAAGAATTCTTCTTTGAAAATATTGGCCCTCTCAGGGAAAAACTTAACATGCCCCGCATAACCTTCGGTCATGTATGAATCTCTTAGACAACGCTCCATAATCAGGTCAAGTATTTCAGGCTTTCTCTCGTTCTTGACCAGCAATAGCAAATTCATGATCACAAAGTAACCCTGCTGGCTGTTAGCTTCTTTTACCCTCTTCGCAAAGCTAATTAGTTCGTCAACATAGGGTACAAAGTCCGTCGGCCTTAAGCCAATACGTGCAGATATTATAAGGTGATTATATATTGAATCAAATCTGCTGCCTATGTCCTCTCTTTTTAAGACTCTTTTTATTAGTCTCAATTTTAAGGGCTTTGAACCAAGATATTCTATTGCTCTCGAGACAAATCCATAAAATAATCTTGCGATGTCAGAATAGACATTGTACTTATCTGCAAGGTCTATCAATTTCTCAGCCTTTGCCACAAATAATCTAGTCCATTGCTTTTCATCAACCGCAGGTAATATCTCGGAGGCAAATAGTGCCATCTTTGCAGCCAGACGAGGTGGAGTTGTTCCCGAGTCAATCGAGTCAATGATTCTCCTCAGCATTGCTGGGAGCATTTTTCTTGACTTCTCCTCGTACATCATCTCTTGTGCCACCAGTTTAATCACCTTATCTTTACTATTTCTTGCAATAGTATAGAAAATTAGGGGTGCTGTATAGCGTGTTTTCAATGCTTTGACAAGCTCAACCCATTCTGCATCATCAAGAACAGAATGACCTGCAAAGCATATTCCCAGCTCAATAAAACTGTTCAGCAATACAGCCCCATTGGTTACGTCAGACGTGAATGTATCCATGTAAATAGTCCCGGACACATTGCCGTAGGTGGATATTTCATCCTTCCTCCGCATTGCTTCAAGGTATGCCTGACAATAGTCATTAAGCGAAATAAGCCTAAATTGATGCTTGCATTCCTCTGCCGTCTTGTACAACGATGGATTCTTATATCCAATGTACTTAAGCCAGTCCGTAGCCAACACCAGCTCTTGTGGTGATTGGAAGGCTGACGCATCAATTCTTATCTGCTTTGGCTTATGCCCTAACAGTAATGATAATGAATAACGTCGCACAAAATCCAACCCTTCTTGAGCACCGATAGCATCAACTTCTTCTGCTGACGGAAAATCATAATTGTATAGTCTGGATAAAATATGAATATAAGCATCTTCACGGACAAAAGCCTCATTCCCTTTCATAAGGTTCTGTAATAGCACAACCCTCTTCAATGCGTTCTGGAAAACTGGCTTTAACTGGTCGTTTGCCTCGTTGTCCATTCTATCACATTCCTTGGCATTGCAACTTAAATCAACAGGCATTAGAGAACTATTAACCGCCGCAGCATATATCCTGAGTTCAGATTCTAAGGCGCCCTCTCTTAAATAATAGCTCGCTGCAAACTGTACATTTTTAGCTTGATAATGTATAGCCGATTGGGGCTTGTTGAATTTATACTTACCAGATAGCCTCAACAAGTCGTCAGCCGTTTGGTTGCTAATAGGCTTAACTGATTTATCGGTTCTTCTTGGCACGTCAATCACATTCCAATAATCAGAATAAACTTTTGCATCATTGTTATTTAGCGGCTGTATATACTCTAAGAAAAGCCTTATCCTCTCCTCGTCCGTTTCACTTTTAGTAAAAATATCTTTCAAGATAACCGGCTGGATAAAATGATTCTTCAGCATTAACTCCAAATCCCCTGGCAGATCATTACTCCCGGAATATATAAAGTATGACTGGTGTCGTTCTTCGCCCTCCCTCTTTTCCCTATCTTTTGTTTTATCGAGGACATCTTTCACCCAGTTAATCCAAGCAAGGAAATTGGCATCACCCCCGGACACGCCCACAATGCAGAAACGGCTTCTGAGCAGATCAATTCTCATCATGCTCACAAAAGCATTATGCTTTTCATTATAGGTATCGTAGTCTTCTTGGGTTATGATATATTGGGTATGAGTATCTCCGTCAAAACCATAATCGTCATATTCGCTCTCACGCAAACTGCCGTGTATCTTATAAATACTCTTACGTTTAGACGATAGCGAAATATCGTACGAGTTCTTAACCACATTGTAAAATGTTCGTCTGTTCAGTTTGAGAGTTTCAATGTTTATTTCGATTTCACTCTTTTGGGCTTCATTATTCTCCTTTTCTTTTCTTACTTTATCGAGTTCTTCTTTCAATTTTCCAGAATACTTGTCCATATCCGTCTCGTTGCCAGCCAAAGTTGATTGATTACTTGACTCTTCTTTTCGTTTCTGTTGATCAAGTTGATATTGAAGCCCCTTTTCTTTCGTTTCTAACTTGCGTTTTTCTTTCTGAAGGTCATCAAGTTCTGCTTCTAACTTTTCGATTTCTTGTTCAAGGCTTCGTCTTGCCTCTTCACCCAAAAAATACTCCAGCGCATTATCATAGTTAAACGTATAAATATTCTGGATATCAAGTTGTTTCAGCAAATCATGGCAAACAGATGAAACAGTGTATTTGAGCTGGACGCCATTAGTCATCAACACCGTTTTCCCATCTACAGTTTTTAGATAAGGAGTCTTGCTCTCAATGTATGTGTCTATTGCCTCATGATAGCCAGTTTTTTTTACTAATGAAGAGGCAAGCCCAAGATAGCCGATTTCTTTTTCAATTTTTTCAAGCATCTTCTGTTTTTTCGCCTGACTTCCTTTTGTCCCATCACCGAACAGTTTCCATGCGGCATCCTTCAACAATTCTCCCCAGAGTAGATATGCTTTTTTATTCACGTTCCGGCTAAAACCAGCACCTATCAAGAAAGACATTTCGCCCTTCTCTATATACTTCTTGATATTATCAAGAACCATTGTGCGTCCTCTTGATTCGGGAGATATCATATTGTTGACACTTGGCATTTAATATCTAGGGTTTGCAAATAATAATAGGTTTAACTCCCACTTCAAGGCATCCGTTCACAAAGGCAGATAATAGCCATAGCCTTTGAAAAAGGGACTCCTCATATTCAGGGTGTCCTACATTTGCAATGTCGTTCAACTGTTGTGTAAAAGTATGAGCCTTAGGAAAATCCACTACTAGGCACATTTCTCAGGTGAAATTTGGACTCATCAAATTATTCAACCATAATCCTATGACATCTTGCATAGCGCCCTTTCCAGAACGAAAACGTTGCATGTGCGAGGCCTGATATACCCCCCCCATCACTTGCTTTAGCAGCAAGTTGCGCTCTAGAGGGTGAAAGATTTCCAAGGTTCTTCAACCCCTGACTTACAACATCTTGGAAATCTGAGGCAGAATCTCTCGACGTTTTATGCTTTGATACAAAGAAACTCACTCTATCTCTTGAGATACCTATATGATCAGCCCATCCTTAATCCCATGAGTTTTAGCCCCAAGCCATTGTTTCCATTGCCTCTTCAGCTCGTCCTTTTCTTCAGTATGTCTTCCGCGCGTTGTGTCTCCTCCCCCCCCCTCCTTTCCCTCCACAATCCCCCTCCCACTTCCCCGCACCTCCTCACAATGCCCCAGCCCAATTGAGACATTGACCGCCACGCAACCTTACCCGGGCGCATAGTCAACAACCTCAATCACCTCCCATCATCATTATAGAACACCTCGCGCAGATGACCACGAAGACATGCTACCGTTTCCGACGATTTCATGTGACGTCGTCTCGGGAGTGGGGCCCAGGTTATAGAGCATTCACCATCCGCTGACTCCCATCTTCCGGCCCATTCATCAGGTCCATGTCCATTCTAAACGCATCAACCCCTTCGCCCGCGCGATAAGTCCATCAAACCCAGAGTTATCTCCATCAATCCTCCCAATCCCCCTTCATATCCCGCCGACCACGATTATCTCGCGACGCTCTTTACGTTCATCAATTCCTCGCCCCCCTTCCTTGCTTCCTGCCCATCCCTGGTGTCGAATAAAAGCCTGCTGCCGGGCCATCATAATTCCCTCGCCTACGCTGCCATCCTTCTATTATATGTCCATGTCCATGCCCATCCGCATCCTCCTTCCGCCTAAATCCTTACAAGTCCATAACCTCCCCTGTCATTCCGACCAAGGCCGAAGGCCGCGTGGAGAAATCTCACCCCTTCAGCCCCGCCAAATACTCTTCGTGCAAATGATAATACTTCTTCATAAACACCACATACGCCCCCGCAAGCACCAGCGCCACGACCACCAAATAAATCCAGTGCGCCAGCACAGTCGCCGGCACCAAGTACACCATCGCCAGCGAAATCACCAACTGCAGCCCCATATAAATCAGCGACACCACAACGTGTGAAATCCCCAACTCATTCGCCATCAGCTGATAAGCGTGCTTGCGGTGCGCCTCCCCGATATGCTCGTGCAGCATAATGCGGTGCAGAATCGTACAGCAGCCGTCAATGCCATACACCAGCAAGAATATCAGCCACGTCACATCCCCCGTCCGCACAATCAGCCGTCCGATAGCAAACAACAAGAAGAAAGCAATTCCCACGCTTCCCACATCCCCCGCAAAGCACTTCGCCCTGCCCTTGGGCCTGAAGTTAAACCAGCTGAACACCAGCACTGCCAGCAGCACGACCACCAGCATCGACGGCTCAACAAAACCGCCCAAAGGAGCAAAGTCTGCCGAAGCATTAAGCAGAATCAGCGGCACAAGTACAGCCAAGCTATACGCTGCCGTGATGCCATTGATCCCGTCCATAAAGTTATACACGTCTGTGGCTCCAACGAACACTACCAGCGCAGCAATGCCAATCAGCACCTGCCAATACCATCCCAACTCGCTGAACCACTCGACCTCCAACGCCTTCAAACTGACCATCATCACGGCCGTCGCCACAAACTGTACCACCAAGCGCACACCGTCCGGCAGCGAGCGCACATCATCCCAGAAACTCACACCGCAGATTAGCACCAGGCCGATGATAAACGGCAAATACTCCTGCACCTCGCCCCAGTCCCCCAACGCCATCTGCCATACCGTCCATACCAGGATAGAAATGGAGAAGATAATCCCGCCGCCTCGCAGCACGATTGTACTATGACTCGACCGCTCATTCGGCTTGTCAATAATGTTGCACTTATCCGCGATACGGAAATAAAGCAACTCTGCCGCCAGCAGGATAGTTGCGATAATCAGATATGTAATCCAGATATTCATAATCAAAGCAAATTCAGCGTCCAAGATTTTTATCTAGCCCCGCTTCCCCAGCCAACCTCATCACCTTCCCCTCCTCACAACCTGCGCAACCCCATCCTTCAGCCGAATAAACCACACCCTTGCCGCATCCTTGGGGAAAATCAGAAAATGCCGCAGACTGTCCGAAGTGTTCCGCCAAAGAGAAATCGCCTTGTAAACGACCACCGGATACTTCTCGTAATAACTCTTGTCCCGGTTATGGCCAAAATTCCCCGTCTCCATAATAAACGCCAGCACCCTCGCCGCCTTCCTGGCCCATTTCCTCTTCCTCGAATACAGCGGCATCGCCCCCCTCGGCATCCCCAGAAATTCAACCGCCAGAGCCGCGAAAGTCTCCCATTCCGTCAATAGCCCCATCTCCCTAACCCTGTCCAGCAAAAGCCAGCGGTCAATCTCATCCCTGTAGGTCCATAGCAACCTGCACCAGTCGCAAACCTGCCGGAGGCCAATCCCCCCCTTAAAGAAATGCTGCAGGATGTGTGTAAACACAAAAATGACATCGACCTCCGCCGCCGGCAAATAAATATCCGTCCCGCCATTTCGCCAAATCCGGACCTGCCCTTCCTTGAAAACAACATCCTGGAGAGCATCAATCCTATCGTCAATCCTTCGTCCCAAACCACTTCTCAGCGTTCCGTGAAGTTCCACCACCCAGGGATCTATTGTCATCCCCAGATGCATATTAGTCGGATTCTCCTCATCGATTGATTTTGCCAGCGGTGTAAGATAATCAACCGCTTTCTTGTAATTCTCGCTATCCAGGAATAAGTCCACATCCCCGCAAGAGCGCCAGAAGGGCTTTTCATAGCACTGTGCAATTCCCTGCCCCTTTACCAACAAGGTATAGATTCCGGCAGAACGCATTTTTTCGACAAGTCCCTCGATGAAAATGTTCATCGCAGCATTCTGCTGCTCCAACTGCAAGGACTGGCCAATGAATTGGAGGACATCTGTTTTGGCGACTTTGGTATCTGAGACACAATCCAGGCCGGCGGCAACTAGCCCCACAACCGACTGCTCCTGAGCCAGTGACAGCACTTTCATAAAATCGATCTTGCCGAACGGCGCGAGCCGGACCTCATTTCCCCAGAGGCCGGCACGGAGTAAGGCGAAGAAAACCTGTTGATTGTTATCCAATCTCACTAGACAATACTAAATCTTATAATTTGTCAAAACATCCATCGGCTCCCAGCCCAATTCCCGCCGAGCCTTTTCATTGCTGAAGGTCAACGACTTTGTCATCTTTTCTAACTTATAGCTGTTGAAAGGAGCCTTCGAGCCAAGCAAATCTCCTGCTTTAGCCATACACCAGGCCATCCAATATGGGATACTTATAGGCCTATGTTTGCCTAACTGCTTAGCAATAGATTGTGAAATCTCGCCAAAAGTCGGCTGATACGAATCACATACATTATATACCCCACCCTTCTCTTCCAATAAAGGGAGCAGACGTGCGATATCCTCTGCCATAAGAATACTTTTCCTCACTTTTCCACCAGCTATATTCAAGTAAAACCCCTTCTTAATCCCATCTACCATTGCACCAAGATTCCCAGGAGCATTGTGGCCGGCAAGCAGTGAAGGACGTAAAATGCTCAAAACAACGCCGTGTTCAGAGCACCACGTTTTCAAATACTTCTCAGCCAGAATTTTGCTTTCAGCATATGGTGTTGTTCCGTCAAGAGGATGTTCCTCAGTAATCATATCCCCAAACTCACAGCCATACACCGCCACAGTTGAGATAAACACTAGTGCATTGGGAACGCCAACCTTCTCCAACGCATCACAAAGATGAATGGATCCTATGTAATTCACATCATAGAACGCCTGCTTTTCCTCTTCAGTTTTGGGCACAACATGAGCTTTCCCGCACGCATGTAACACTACATCGTATCTTTCGGGCAATTCAGGCACATCCTTGACCAGATTTGCCTTCAGCATATCATTAGGTGTGATACCACATGTTGTCACTTCATATTGTTGAACCAAGAGAGGCATAACATTCTTTCCCAGGAAACCTGTACCTCCAGTAAATAATAGTTTCTTCATAAAACCGCTTTATAGTTCAAAGACATTAGCCTTATTAAGATACTGCTCCTGCACATTGACCATTGCAATTACTTCTTTTTTAGTAAGCTTTGTTATTCTCTTGTCATCAGATGTCACTGCTGATACAAAATCTTTTATTTCATATCTCAAGCCTTCTCCGACAAAAGGATAGAAATATTTTTTGTTTTGATTCTGATCTTCATATCTTACCTCAAAATAATCAGTCCTCCACCATGGAGCTGGAACATACACATAGCCTTTAGTTCCGGCGATGGTCATTGATCCCTCAGTCTTCACGCCAAGCCCGACTTGGAATGATGCTACAGCATGGTCATATCTGAACACCGCCTTTGTAAATAGATCAACGCCCTTATTTATCTTCGAATAAAAGTTTATATTGCGGTAATCAACGCCAAAGAACTTAAAGATTGGAAGCATTGTAAAGCAGCCATTCTCCACCATACTGCCGCCGTATCGCCCCTTTTCCGTCATATAATCACCTTCTTCCAATAAAGTAGTCGAAGAGGTATTAATTTCAACGATATCTCCGATAACACCTGATTTTAGCAGAGAAAAAAGATGGCCAAAGGCTGGGCAAAAAGCTGTTTTAAGAGCAGTCATTAAAACCAGTTTCTTCTCTTCTGCGAGTTGGTACAATTCTTTTGCTTCATTTGACCTTAAAACAAAGGGCGTTTCACACAAAACATTCTTTCCTGCCTCTAACGCCTTCTTACAATAATCGTAGTGAGTATAAAATGGCGAAGCCACATAAACCGAATCACATTCATCAAGCAGTTCTTCAAAAGAATTAGCAGCGTTGTCTATGCCAAATGTGGAGCAGAACTCCTTATTCTTCTGTATATCTGGATTATATGCACCTGTAATTGTAACATTATTAACATTCTCGCTCTCTGTAACGAAACGTTTAGCTATACTACCCGTACCGACGATGCCCAACTTAACGACAGGACGTTCTTTCCGTAATTGCGTAGATGAAATACCTTCTGTTCGAGGCAGATATACCACTTCACAAAACTCTTTCAAATAATCGAAGTAGCCTACCCAGTCAGAGCCTATAGCAAAAACATCAACTCCATATTTGATAATATCATCTATCTTTTGCCCCTTGTACTCTTCTATAACAATCTGATCAGCGAGTCCTGTTGCCTTCACGGCTTCTATTCGCTCCATCACATTGTTGCAGGTGTTCATTTTCCCCCGTTCAAGGTCAAAATTATCCGTCGTGACACCTACAATTAAGTAGTCTCCCAAATCCTTGGCACGTTTCAAAAGGTTATAATGCCCCTGATGAAACAAATCATAAGTACCATATGTAATAACCTTCTTCATAAGAGACTATTATTTGTCTAATTCGAAGAGAGCATCACAGAACTGTTGCATATATTTCTTCTCACCAATAGAAACACGTAGGCAAGTACCAAATTCACCAACGTTAGGATAAGACTTGATGAGAATCTTTTTCTCAGCCTTCATCCTATCAACAATCTTCACGGCATCCGTCTTGGTCTTAATAAACATGAAGTTACCGGCCTCTCCCTTATGGGCATAGCCATTTGCATCCAAAGTAGAGATTAACCAGTTACGTCCTTCTTTAAAGTTGTCAATAAGAGATTGAAGGACTTCAGGATGTGTAATAATCTCTTCCGCGAATTTCATTGCAAAAGCATTGGTGTTATGGGGAGTACACAGCTTCTGGACCATCTTTATGCCTTCCGGCCATCCTGCCACATAACCCAAACGGCATCCTGCAAGCGAGAAAAGCTTCGAGAAAGTACGGGTTACAAAGATATGCTCTTTTTTAAAAGCATAATCAATGAATGTCTTTGGATAGAAATAATGATAGGCTTCATCTACCAAAACCGTTACTTGCTTTTCGTTTGCAGTTTTTATGATTCTTTCGAATTCCTCATCCGAATAGACATTACCCATCGGATTGTTGGGGTTAAGTAAAATCAGGAGTTGCGTATCTTCAGTAATTGCCTCTATTATGTTATTTATATCCATGGTAAGATCTTCGTTGTAAGGGACCTTCACGAAATTTCGTCCATACATCTCAGAGTAAACCTGGAACATGAAATAAGAAGGCACAACGCCTACAATACGTCCATTTGGCGAGGTGAATGCCTGGATGACATATCTGATACCTTCAGCCGATCCGTTCACCAAACAAAGGTGGGTAATATCGGTACCCAAATACTTTGCTAGGGTTTCTGTAAACTGGAGCGTCTCCGGATACTGCGCAACGAAACGGGAATCAACTTGAGAAAGGACCCCATTAATAAACTCCTGGGGAAGGCCACCCGGATTCTCGTTGAGATCTAAACGCAAATAATCTTTTCTAGCATTCTGGTCAAAGATGCGATAGAGATTCTCTATCTTCGGGTCTAAATAGTACATAATTATAATATTGATTAATTGTTAATTACCAAACATTTTCTTTACACAAATCTCCGTGGCACGACCACCTATATAAGTATATTTATCTTTTAGCGCTTTCGTTTTTTTACACTCTTCATCGTAATCCATTGAGAGGAGGTGATCAATTACCTCTTTCTCAGTCTTCTTTATTCCACTGGGCATTTCTGTTTCGAAGTCAATATTCAAACCTCGAGTAGCCTTATAATCCTCATAGTCGTATGCAAAACAGATTATAGGTCTTTCAAGAATACAATAATCAGTCACACATGAGGAATAGTCAGAGATAAGGACATCGGACACTTTGAACAAATCATTCACAACCGGATATGTTGAGTAATCACGGATAACCTCATTAAAATCAATTCCCAATAAAGTATTTGTGTATGCATGTGTACGGAATAACACTATATAATCATCCTTTAATCGTTCTTCCCAATACTTCACATTGATAGGAGGTTTGATCGCACAGGTCTTTCCGTTATCGGTACTGTCACGCCATGTTGGAGCATACAGGACTATCTTTTTATCAAGCGGCAGGCCCAGTTTCACTTTTAATGACCGAACTTCTTCTGGTGTTACATAATAAAGTGTATCATTACGGGGATAGCCAGTAGGGATCATCGCTTCTTCACGGGTATTGAAACCTTTCATGCAATGATACTTTTGGAAGTCACTCTCATAGCAGAAGTAAGTGATATGGCTAAAGTCATAATCCTTTCTTCCTCCAGCCTCATTTCCTATCGTATTAAAGGCCGTACCATGCCAAGTGTTGAGGTAAATACAATTCTTCTTCTTATAATGAAGACTCCGCTCAATATTCACACATGTAATCCAATACTTTGCTTTCAATGTAAGTTTAAAGTATTCAAGTGTGTCAGATTTCACCTTAATTGCCGGTCCCGGAACCTCTACATTGTCCGGATCTTCTAATGCCCAAACATATTTATAATCTTTATACTGAGGTTTAGGATACATGTATTCATATATAGTACGAGGACTGTCATTGTATTTTCTGGAATGAGCACTAAAGATAATCATCTTCTCATCAATACGTACAAACCATCCCCACACCCTCATAAAGGTACTCGCAGAGACATTGAACAACTTATAGAAAATGTAATTATGTTTTAAGAAATAATCTAATCTTGCACGAAACCCGTGCATCTGTTTTTCAGCCATTATTGTAAAATTTGTTTAATCGGATTAATAACCAGAGAAAGGTTGACCTCCCGCGTCAAATGAGTCATCGCATATTGACGACTCCGTTTGCTCATCTTTGCCAGCGTATCCTTTGATTGTTCTGCGAAGTATTTAAAGCCACAAATTAGTGCATCTATATCATCTGGAACCACTGCCTTTCCACAACCCTCTTCTTCTAGTATTCTATTGGTGGAGCTATCTTGATCCACACTTGCAAGCACAGGCCTTCCAGAAAGGAGATATGATGTCAATTTTGATGGTAAGCACAGGTTACCGTTTCCAGTAGGTAACGCTAATACTAGCACACTCGCAGCAGCTTGTACGGCGGGAATCTCGTTACGGGAAACAAAACCAAACGTGACGTTGGTTAAGCCCATATCTTTTACTATCTGTTGGCAATTCTGTTTTTGATCGCCCCCTCCAAAAATTCTCAACTCAGAATTGGGAATGTCGGCCGCTGCGAAGGCTTTAATCATCAAATCAACATTCGCATGAACATTAATACTACCCACATATTCAAAGACCATCTTGCCATCTTCATTTACCTCTGGTAAATACATGAAATCTTCATCATTCTGCCAGTTATTAACCACGAGATACCTGCTCCGTTCTATTCCACGTGTCTTTGATAGGTAATCCGCCATCTCATTAGAAATGGTACGGACACGGTACGCATGTTTCTGGTAGTACTTGTCAATGGGCAAAAGAATACCCTTGACAATATTTTTGGCGAATCTAGGGATATTGGACGTGGTGAGCAAACACTCTGGGTAAATGTCCTGAATTGGGACAATATACGGAATGCTATACTTTACACACGCTTTAGCTATAATATTAAGGCCCAAAAACTGCCAGCCGTCATTATAAACAAAATCTATCTCATCTTTATGAGCCTTGAGATATACTACCGACTTCTTGCTGAAATCTCGGGCTTCTTTGAAACGTCCAATGAGTTCTGACTCGGGATGAGTATATGAATCTATCAACACGGTCTCAAAATCCGGGTCACTCCAGTTACCCTGGAACTTTGCCCCAATAGGACGAGTAGGTTTGGGACGCAGTACAGTTACTTTAAAATCCTTCGCCAGAGCTTTTGCAAGATCGTAGTTTAAGAATGCCGAAGTAACTTGTTCAGGGGGGAAAACACCTGAAATTATTAGAATATGTTTAACTATTTTCATGATATCACGAATGATTCGCTAATTTAATCATTTGGTCTGAACCTCTACCAATACGGAAGAGAGACAAAGACTCTAAGGTATAATCTGTAATTACAAGTGTTATACTCTGTTCTTCCGTTGTTCCTTTCGTGGCTGTTTCCCCGTTTATAGTTTGTTGACTATCTGTTGTAATTATCACCAAAGGGATTCCTCCTTCAGTATATAGAATGGCATCACAATGTGTATGTCCTCCTATACAATACTCAATATGACCCTCGCATTTAGAAAAGTCATAATTCACTGTTTTATCTTCGTATGCGAACTCTCCACTCATATGGGCATTAAAATCATCCAAAACTTTCAGTATTGGCTTCATATAAGGATCAATACAGGCTACGCGAATGCCGTCTTTTGTTGTCAAGCCGCACCATAAATGACTTATTATGATGACATGCCACCCAGGATGAGTGTTATTCAAGGTCTCGGACAAAAATTGGACAGTCTTTACACAATAATTGCGAAACTCTTTCAAATAAAAACGTCCGGTATCTAAACAGAGAAATCGCGTTTTTGTGTTAGGATCATCAAAATAGTAATTATAATAGTCCCAATATTCTACATTCTTCATCTGACTCTGTAAATAGGTGTATACCTGTTTTTCAGAAAGAAGACGCCCTGGCTGGTTTGGCTGGCCATCCGAATTGTCATCATGGTTTCCGTATACACAATAGAGTCTTGAACCCAAAGAACTAAAAGCTTGCCTGAATTCTTCTCCAATCTTATACCCTTCTTCCGCTGTTGTACAATGTGACGTTATCACATCTCCTCCAAACATTGCCCAGGGAATACTGGTATAATCTAAAATATGCTTCACTATCGCAGGAGAGTGTTTCTGGTTTGCGCCCCAATGGGCATCTGTAAAGAATACATATCCAAAAGAATTGTTATCCCCTTTAGTCAGAATATCCTCTGCCATAACCTCTTTCTTCACAAGTTGATCCTGAAAATAAGATGGGACATGATAAAAGGCATCTTTCTCAACTGGTAGAATTCTAATATCTCCGTGAAAATGATAAAGGATAATGGAGTCTTCTATCTCTGCAATAGCAACAATAAAGTCTTCGTATCGACCTATCGCATCTAAATACTCACTATTATACGTCCAGTCTGTACCAATCCCATTTATCAGGCATTCGCACTCCTCATTAATAGTGACTTCTGGATATGAACTCCTATCATAGAGTAGTTGTGTTTTCTTATAATTGAGACATATATAGTTATCTGATGAAACCGTTATTAATGGCGTACAATCGTAAAACAATACCCCACTCCTGTCATTGGTGAATCTCAAACAATAAGTTGACTTTTCCTTAACCAACTCTTTAATCTGAAATCGATTGTCCAGAAGTAAAATCGCTTCATTTTGCTTTGTAATTGCCTCCTCGATATCTATCTTGTTTACAGATATTGCAAGATGAGAATCTAGATTATATGAATCACATCCTTGCAAAACAGTAACAAATGAGAAAGCAATTATGAATAATACAATCTTTTTACACATAAGACCTAAAGTGTGTAACACAAAAGGCGCATCAACTAATAACTTTAAGCTTTCTAAGCAACTTTCCTAAAGGATAATAATTACCTTCCGAGTCCTTGCTTAGTCTGATAATGACAAAAAAAATCAGAAAGCGGACCTTGCAATAAAACGTTGTTGTTTTTAAAGACCGCTTAATCGGGAGTATAAATGTGTACGAATAGGTATTCGTTAGCCCTGACGACTGATAGCCATCAATAATGTATCCGCGTTTCTTATGAAAAGTGACAGAACTGGTAGCTTTTACTGATGTGTCCGATCTAATATAGCTAAGACCAAGATTACTTGCAGCCTTCTTTTCTGCTTTAAAGAGTTGAGAACCAACTCCTAATCGTTGAACAGAGTTTGAAACTGCAAGCAATTCTTCATAACCATATTCCCTTAATACTTCTCCATCTCTAAACAAACGAAGACTAACCATTCCTACAGGTTTACCGCTTCCCTCATCAACTGCTACGATTACAATGGCATCTTTAATATGCAAACTGAAATCATCTATGGTAAAATCTATATAAGAGACATGAATCCCCTCTTCTTCTCTTTTTAGGAACACCTCTTTGATAAGGGAGAAGAGTTCCTCATGTGTCACTTCTGTCTCCTCTAACCTCTTTATAATGACACTCATTTTTGTATTAACTTGTAATTATGTTGCCTACGTTTTTCAACTGGAGGCAACTCCTGCCAATTGCCATATTCATACTCTAAATAACCTTCTGTATTATGCGGGAGTAGAACCTTAACCCCTTCAAAAGTTCCCCAAATTGGAGGGGACATCACTTCGCTATTCACAGGCTTATTTACCGTGCCAAATATTGAAGGAATATAGACTTTCCCAGAGAACTTGCTAGAAATAAACCTGTCGCTGATATCCAACCACTTATAATAAGGTAAAAAAGACAATAAAAAACCTATTAACAACTTAAGTCTATATTCATAACGTCCTTTCTTCACCAAAACAATCGCTTGATTATATGTATTAGGCATTTTACGATCACTCCACAAACGCGTTGTTGTCGCGGCTAGACTAATAGCCACATAAACTGGCCATTTAATCATATGTGTTAATTTACCAAGAGGATAGTTCTCTAATGGGAAGATGTCAATTCCAATACACCTACGATAATCATTTGGTATCGTCTCTTCAATAGATTTTGTTGAATCGTATAAAACTGCATGCCGTTTCTCTGCTTTATATGGGCCATTGGGTGCACATAAAAACAAATTAGGAGGCAACTCTTTACAGTATTTATTTAACAACAAGTCATAGTCTTTTCTCGGCATAAAAACATCAATATCATCATCCCATGGGATAAAACCACCGTGTCTTTTTGCCCCCAAAGCAGAGCCTCCGCCTAACATAATGTTCAAGCCACGACTTAGACAAAAGGATTGTAGAGTAAGATATATCTCGAATGAAAAGGACTGTATCTTCTTTAAATCAGAATCAGACACAGGAGCAAAAATATCCGGTCTAGAAGCCATTATACAGTATAATTCCTCAAAACCAATCATATTCAAGTAATTGTTTAAAAAATATAGAAATGAGCAAATAGAAATATTTGTAGTTAGTGTTGAGAGATATCCTCATATAAATCAATATACTTATTGAAATTGATATCCTTATTGTAGTTTTTCTTCACATGATTAATACATGCTTCACTAAAAAAACTTTTTCCCATCTTCTTTATTTGCTGGATTTTACTGTATACTTCTTCAACGTTACCGTTCTCTGCTACGAATCCTGTTTCTGGAGTGACTAACAATGGTGGCGCAGTATTATTATACACAATCGCCGGTGTTCCACAAGCATTCGCTTCAATAACGGTCAGCCCAAAGGTTTCTGCTTTCGACATACTTATTAACACATCGGCTTTTCTATAGATGCTAATCAATTCCTCTTGATTATGAGTTCTTTCTACGCCAATGATATTATTCGGCAAGGAGTCCATTTGATATGGCTTAATTCCAACCATAACAATAATCTCATCCTCTTTTAACAATTGACTAAGTCTGAAATAATCATCAAAACCTTTCCGATCAGCATGCGACCAACCTCTCGCTACAGCAAGAATAATAAATTTATTCCTGGGAATTCTATTAGTTGAAATCGTATCGGTCTGATTGAATAATTCAAAATTAATCCCATTGGGGATTACTTCAATCCTTTTATCTTTGAGAAAAGATTGCTTGACCATTCCTCCAACCCAATAGGAAACCGGCACAATTGTCAAGTTCTTGTTAGCAGTAAACAGTTGTTTTTTTAATTCATAGTTCCGCTTGCTTCTGTCAATGCAGGAATTAACGGTGCTGTGTTGTAACGGACATTTGTCGCATTGTGTTTTCCACTTCTCGCAATTGGCATCAATGAAATGATGACAATGCCCTGTTATCGCCCAAAAGTCATGGAAAGTCCAAACAACCTTTATATCAGTTTGATTTAAATAATTAAAAAGAATCTTATAGTTAAGGTAATGGTCGTGTATGATATGTAAATGAACTATTTGGGGATTAAGACCTTTTATTACTTTTACCAGCTTTAATGTCGCCAATCTAGAAGATAATCCTTCCCTATCAAAAAGACGATTTTCAATATAATGAATATATGTGTCAACCTTGCAACCAATTTTTATCTCTTTGCAAATCCCCGGTTTTGATGCACGTGCAAAAGCGATATAACAATCCCAACCTCTTTTGTATGCTACATTTGCAATATCTTCAGCAATAATACCTGTACTGAGTAAATTGCTAACAACATTTATTTGCAATAGTTTTGGTTTATTATTATTCATCTTTAAGTGTATCTTTACGGACGGGAATAATACTGTCAACTTAGGACTGTTTTTATTACTTTAATCTGATAACTGGGATTCCACTTCTCATCTATTTCTTTATAGCAATTGTTTCTTATAGTATCACGTGAAGAATCATTATGAAACCATTTATCAATAGCCTCGGCTAACGAGTTCACATTATCCTTTTCAAAGAAATCACCAGTTAATTGTGGATGGATTGCCTCAAATTCAGGCATCTGATATGCAAAATCATTGTGTGTTAAAGCAGGACAACCGAACATTAATGTATGCATGGCGGTTAACCCAATATTCCCGGGAGCCACACAAAGGTCGGCATTATAGATTAGTTCTGCATTTGTTTTCTCATCATAGCAAGCACCATAGAACCATACCTGCTTGTCTAGCCCCAACTTTGATGTTTTTTTCTCCAAGTTAGATTTTTCTACACCATCGCCAACAAAGACGAGATTAAATAGTTTTGCCTTATCTCTCAATAATACTAGTGAATCCAACAATAAATCCAGTTTCTTTACTTTTGTAAGACGGCCGATAAAAATCAGCACCGGATTATCATTCCCAAATCTATTTTCATATATGTTAGACGGTTGTATCTCCTTCCGAAGTTTTAACTGCACATCATAGGATAATGAGTTATGAATTACATGCATTCTCTCATTTCGGTATCCCCTTTTTATCAATAAATCTTTAGCATATTCTCCGTATAGAAACAACTCGTCGGCTAATTTCAGGAAACGATCTTTAACCATTCTTTCGACTCGAGATTCTTTGCCATACCACCCATGCGTCCAAAAGCAGATTCTTTTATGGGGATGGAACACCTTCAACAATAGACACAACACCCATATGGATACGCACATCGGTGCCCCTATCATAATGTAAGCGTCAAAGTCATTCCTCTTCCATATTGCTTTAGTAAGACCTTTCATGCGATACAACCTGCCGACCACATTACTGCGTCCCAAATACGATACTTTCTTTAACTTATTGGTGTCAAACAATACAATATCGGTATTCTTTTTTTCAAAGAACCACTCACAGTCAAAATTATTTTCAATACTCAAATAAATCGCCTCTCTGTATAGAGATGGGATATTGAAAACACAGCATAGTCTCTTCATAGATTAATGGATGAGAATTGAAACGTCAACTTTATATACTTGTCTTGTGCCTTCGTGAATAGAATCAAATACAATCATTTTTCCATTGCTATTCCATCTCGGGTGCAAATCACAATGTAAACCACTCCGAGTAAAAGCAAGATTATCTATAGAATTGATATTATTCAGGTCAACTCCAGCCAAAAACAATTCTCGTAACGTCATATCAGGCTTATCGAAAATCATCCGAAAAATACCTAAATCGTAACGAATGTTTTCTTTAAAGTTATATAGCATCAATGTACGATCTCCATTTTCATCAGGATAAGTATCGTTGACACACCAATTATTATCCCGAGGATTTGTCATTGGATGACCGTCTAATGGTATGATATCTTGGGCAAACGGAACAATTTCTGGCGTATTTGAATCAGTAATCATGATAAAACTCTTGCCAATGTTGTTTGCCTTTTTACCAATGAGTGATTTGACAACTCTTTTCGCATATCTAAGAGATAATGACACAAATGGGATTGCTAAAAACCTATTATCGCGTAACGCATCAAATGAACTATTTGCCCTTCCGAATATATATATATGACTATCATCTTTCCAATCAAAATGACTTAGGAATCCTTGTGCAATACATCTAAGTTCGGAACCATCAACGCCTATTGTCATAAGCCGTGTAATTCCTCCTCCATCCGGAAGTGAATACCTATGAAGAAATGCTAAACGCGTGCTAGATGGATTCAGACAAAGATGAGTAAGATAATGGCTACTGCCCGAAAGTTCTTTATTATTAAGACCACACTCGGCAGCTTCGCGAACAGAAACTAATAATTTTTTTTCTTTGGTTTTAAGGTCTAAAACCGTAATACCTGATTTAGTAGGTGCAATCTCTTTTGAACTAGCATCCGCTAATCCATTATAACCATACCCCCCTAGCCTGAAAAGTCGCGCATAGTCAAGTCCATAAGCATATCGTCCGTCTTTACTTAACATATGAGTTGTTGCATCATACCGATCAATCAATTTGTTATCTGATGCGTCATATAATTCCGTCCCCCAGACGTCACCAACCCTATTATTAACGGTGAATAGATTTGTTTTTGCCACCCACTGTTGGCGTGCTCCTTGCGGATAATTCAACGCTGTAGTCTCCCCCACCTTCACGAACTGACCATTCTCCACATAGCCAACTCCAAATAATTCACCCGGCAGTGGCGGCCTGTTGATAGTATCCACTTCAAGACATAAATATTTCGTGTCTTGAAAATTGGATATCAGTAAGTCATGAAAACCAAACAAATGGTGCTTGGGTCCATTTGTCATTCTTTCAACTGTACTTTCTAAAGTCGTTCTTTGTCCCATTTGACGTTGTCTTTAATGATTTTTGCGGGAATTCCCCCCAGCAACAAATTATTACCATAAGATTTTGTTACTATCGCACCGGTAGATACAATGTCATCTCCTTCAAGTGTCACCCCTTTCATCACCTTCGATCCTTCTCCCAACCAACAATGATCACCTATGTGAATATCCTTGGCATTATTTATACGATTCCCATTCAAATCTAATATAGAATGTGAATCCCCAGTACGTATTTGCACATAAGAGGATATCATCCCATCGTCCCCAACAATCAGTCTACTTCCATCCTCAGTACAAGCGAGATGCGAATGGTGTCCTACAAAAGTACGTTTTCCAATGCTAATAAAACATTGATTATCCTCAACCCATAACTCTGCACCGGAGACATAAGAGTTTGCTTTCAACACAACTTCATTATTATTGCCAGATATCTTCACAAGAGAGTTGAGTAGCATACAATTCTTTTCCAAGATCACTCTATTGCCATCACCTTTGATTTGGATAAGGGTGTTTATACGTATGCCACCCTTGTTGATGACTATATTGTTACTACCACAATTATAGCTATGTCTATTACGCCAATTGCGCCATAAGTAGACTAGCTTGCGCAATAATGGGATTTCTTTAGGACTCATTTCGTTCAATTTCTTTAAGGAAGACGTTAAGTTTCTTTCCAGTCCCTTCAATGGTGTATTCACTCAATACTTTTTTCTGTAGTTCAAGGGCCAAAACCACACGCTCATCATAATGGGCAATTACATCTTCTATTGCGGCAGCGATGTTTTCTGGGTTTTCTCCGTCATAGTATGTGATGTGACGATTATAATCAGCATCAAGTTTGCCTATCTCACTGCTAACAATTGGGCGGCCAGTTGAGGCATACTCCATCATCTTGAATGGGAATCCAGCCGCTTGCGCACCAACCCCCATACTACGAGTCGTATTAATCAAGATATCGGCATCTCTATCAAGAATACAAATTAATTCAGCATGTTCCTTATAGCCATCAAAACTGAACTTGTGACGCTCCGGCACTTGCTTGATAAGGTCCTTCAATGTGTTATCAAGACTACAGTTACCGTAAACGGAAACAATGCAAGGTGTTTGAATATAGGTCATAGCTTTAACCAATAAGTCGCCACCCTTACTATAATGAATGCCACCTGTAAGAATGATGTGTACGGGCTTGCCATCTCGTAATTTGTTTACACGAGACGAAACATTAGCGATAACCTCTTCGTTCACGATGCCGGGAGTCAACACACTGTACTTCAACTTGTCTTTCAATTGCAAACCTAAGCATACAGCCATAACCCCGTCAGTTCGTTTAATTAGATAGTTGAATAGCCTAGTTTTATATCCTGCCATGCTGATCTTATCTCCTACAAGCGCTTTGTTGAAGACATTATCCTCGTATTCAATAATACGTTTTGCTTGCCTAAACGCACCTATGGATAAAGCCGCACACAAGGTTATGTTGTAATAGAGGAAAACATCGTATTTCTTACTCTCCTTTCGTAGCTTCCTTGATATGAACCATTCATTGAGAGGCGAACAACGACGGTAAGAAACGCATCGCCCGTATTGAACGGTCAGTTTTCCCTCTGGATAATCCTCAACTTCTGAGAAGGGTTTTATCACTTGGTTAGCAACTGTAAGCCCGGGGCTGAAAATGGTAACCTCATGACCTGCCGCCATCAAAGCACGTGCTATCCCAAGAGTTTTGAAAGGACCAGATAAAGCGAACTGTTTCCCCCTACAATAGTTCCACCAGAATTCTTTGCCAATATAAAAGGATAAATATGCTATTTTCATTTCTTAAAAACAATCTATCTATTTTGAAGGTGCTTTTGTTTAACTTCCGTTAATTTGGGGCAGCCATAGTTTGTATACTGTTGTAAAACCCCACAAAGCATAAAAAAAACAAGGACACTAATAGGCACACTATCTAAAAATGGTTCTACCAACATTGCTAAGAAGAAACAGGCAAATGCGCCAATTAAAAGGACTGACACATTAGAAAAAGGTTCTTTAAAAAGATACCTTATCCTTTTAATAGTTCTTATGGTAACTATTAACATGAGTGTAAAAGGAATAATTCCAGAGTGCCGAGCGATATCAAGCCACATGTTATGACAATAATGGTGATTAATTGACATAGACCAGCCAAATGGATGAATAAAAAGATTTGAAAGTCCATACTTCCATAGTTCAATACGGCTATCTGGTCCCAAAAAATCTTCATTTCGTACTTGGTAACCTTCAATTAAGTCATTACTAAAACTTCCGTTTAATCCATAGAAAGCGAGAAACGCTAATAACAAAACACCTAAGATTACCCTAAAAACACTTTTACTTTTAGAATAATACTGACTAACCAAAAGAAAGCAAATAATTGTAATAACCAACCCCGCTCGATTGAGAAAATATAGCGTTGCCACAAGCGCCAGTATGAAGAATAACAAAAAAAACACACGTCTTAGAATATCTGTTTTTAAATATAAGAAATACGAGAGACCAGCAAAGCACAAACACAAGTAATTCCCAACAGCAGTAGATGTAATTCCACTTTCTTTCCCTGATTCTGTATACAGTCTCTCTTCAGATATCATTCCAAATGTCACATCTCCTAATACGAATAGGTGATAAAAAATAACTGACGAAAAACAAAAAACAATACCAATCATCAAGTCTATTAACAATTTATCTGAATGAAATCGAGACAAGTCGTTGACCAATAATCGTCCATAGACATAAAAAAACACAGGAACAACACCCCAAAAAACAGAAAAATAAATATTTGATTCTATCCCAACAAACAGTGGAATGAGTACATAACTTAAAGAAAACAAAATAATATACACTGCTGTTTTATCAATACCCTTCTTGAACCCAGGTAACATCCATACGATTAAGCAAAAAACAAAAGAAAAAACCAAATATAAGCCACCTCCTGCTGTTTTTGCCAAGATCATTAAGACTAGAGCAAAATATGCTAACCCTTTTTTCGAAACAGCCCAATTAAATATACTACTTTTGGAATTCATGGGAACAAAGAATTATATAAATCACCTCGTCAACTCCTTTTTTTAATATAACTCATCAATCTCGTTGTTATCATGTTTCTTTCGTTCTTTTTCATTCCGACAAAAAAGATTACACAAGTCAAATACATCACCGAAAGAATAATTGAAACCGCGGGATGTATATTAACCCTTATAACCAATACGGGAAGAAAGGCAAGAATAACCAATAGAGATGGCAAATAAGAATAACGAAGTAAATACTGATTATCATATTTTAAAGTAATTCTAAGAATAATCTGTATAGCAATTACACGCAATACAGACATAAAAATATAGACCACAATTAGTGAATATACTGGCAATCCTATATACAAGGCGATAAAACCAAACACAACAGAAAAAATATTAATTGCACTGGTAACAATCTGATATAACTTTATATTGCCACTTGCGAATATTACATTAGAAATTCCTGCATTCAAAGATAGCACAAGATTATCAACTATCATAAGGACAAGAAAAGTAGTCGCATATGGAGGAACCTGCCCCAACCAGATATTCAAAATCCATTGGGGTTGTAAAAGAAAAGGTGACGAAGCAAACAACATCAAAAAGAAAGCATATTTTGTTGACATCAACAATAATTCATCGGTGCGCTTTGTGTCATTTGCGGCATAACTCTTTGTTATCTGTGGCGACATTGGTTGTGTAACATTATGTGAAAACATAACAATGTAAGAACTGATGCTGTTAGCAACACCCATTGCCGTATTCATAACCGTGTTAAAGAATGCATTTACAATCATAGCAGCCCCCTGATTCTTCCCGATCATGGCTATAGCTCCTATGGACACCCATAAAGAGAAGTTGAACATCTCTTTATACATCTTCTTTTCTTTTACTATCTTAAACTTGATTATTTTATAAAAATGACGTGAACAATAAACGATGTATAATAAGACCGGGAAAACAGTAAAAATAGCAAGCGCTATAGTATATATGAGCAATTTGTCTTCACCAAATGATATTAGCCAATATGCGACCAATAACTTTCCAAGATGAACTATAACATCTGCCCCACAAAAAACGATAAACTTTTCTTTGGCTAACAATAATCCGTTAAATGGAACGCCAATAAATGAAAGAATAGAAGCAGCGATAGAAATATTAAAAACCATCAACGCTTTCGATATATCTCCATCATAATTCACATAATTACTAATATACCAATCACCGACAGGAAAAGCAATTAAAAATGTAAGCACTGCTATACATACATGAATAACAAGGCTCACGTTAAACTGAGCATTAATCTCTTTTTCGTCACCCTTCCCTATTGCGACAGCAATAAAGCGATTGCTGGTGGACAGCATAATAGTATTAAAAATACTAACAAATGAAATAATACCACCAAGAAGCGAATACAAGCCAAAATCATTAATTCCTAAAGCCTGTAACGCAAAACGTGTCGTTAGTACTGAGCATAAAACAGTCACTATCATTCTTCCATACAGAATGATAGAATTAACTGCTATGGCTTTATTGGTATTCTCCATTATTTGAAGATTCTCAACTTTTTCTTCAACGCCTTCCAATAGTAATGCTCAATATACTTTCGAGCAAGTTTGATATTAAACAAGCGTAAGTGGTAATGCGCTAAAGATAATGGCAAGGTTCCGTCGAGCGCATTGCCATTTCCTTCGATTGTATCGTAAATATAAAGATCGTTTCCTTCGATATTGTACTTGACATTAAGTTCAATAGGTCTCATAACCAAACCATACGTCTTTATCACTTTGTATGGAAGGATGGCAGGCGTCATTATATAACGACAACGCTTCAAGTTTTTACTGGAACAATGCCAATCAACACACAATTCATTTTCAGATAATCCCGTCCATTTGTATATTTCCTTATTGACAAGATAAATATCATATCGAGTCATTTCATCAAATGGCTTAAATGAATAATCCTTGCACCCACACAGGAGATTAACTTGACCTATAGTAGAGCCCTCATTGCTATGATCGCCAGCTTCACTAAAGCATGTAGTATGTGACAAGTAAGGGAAAACAAAAAAGCGGTTCGTTTGAATCAGATATGCCATATAATATTTGCTCCATGCCCTTTTCCATGTTTTATAAACTTCAGGCATATCTATTTGAGCAAACATTTCATCACCAAATGTGTCAAACCATCTTCTGAAAGATGACCACTGTTTGTCAGTCCAACACTCACCCCATGAAGCAGGTGTTTGTTTTAAATAAGCATCACTTCCGTCATTATAGATATAAACCGGCAGTGATCCATTAACCTCATTTTGATAAAGTGAAATCCCCCCTATTCTATCATCGTTATAGTAGAAATCCACTGCTTCTTGCACATAATGATAGAAGTATTCACTGACAAAAATATCATCCTCCAACAAAACAATAGCCTTGAAAAACTTGGTCAAATCACCACATTGAAGAATATGATTCTTTAACCCCAACCGTTCATTCTGGATATTCACATACTTTGTCCCATGTTCCCATTCAAAACTTTCTACGTATTCATATAAGGTCTTATCTCCACTGCAATCTATGCTTATAACTAAAGGGATATCCTCGGTAGGATACACAGCATCTTGAAGTGAACAAAGAAGACGCTTCATCGACTGTATTCTGTTATAACCAACTGCAACTATGGCAATTTTGTCCTTGCAATTGCTCTCAATTCTCATAATACCGATTAATACAAATGTTTAAATAAATAGGCCTTATAATCAATCCAATGCTTTAGATAAATAATTTCAAAAGCATTAATTATGCTAATAAATCTTCAGGAATACTCTTCCCATGCTTAAAGTTTTCTGATATCGCATAATATGCCTTGCGCCATTTTTCCATAAATGCCTTGTTACTGTAGAGTTCTTGTATGGTAAGTATAGCATTATCACGAAGAAATTTTGCGAACTCATCATTGTCGACAAGTTTAAGCATATTAGACGCCATAGATTGATAATCGCCTTTTTCTGACAACAGCACACTTTCTCTATCCTTATTCAACAAAGGTGTACCAGGAGTAATAGTTGTAACTACAGGTAGTCCACAAGCCATTGCTTCACGAATAGTGCTTGATATAATATCAACCTTTAAAGGCAGCAAAGCGAATCGTGATTTTTTGATTTGCAGGATGACCTCATCATGTGATGACTTCGAGCCTGTATAAACGACATTACCATCTATTCCTAATTCTTTAATACGTTTATCAAGATTTGTTTTATACTCTTCTGTGTAAGCGCCACTCAAATTTAACTTAAGATGAGGATGTTTTTTACATGCTATAGCGAACGCTTCAACGGCATAATCAGCGGCTTTGCTTATGTGTCCTGCATAATAAACAAAATCGTATTCTTTATTATTCTGACTAAGATTAATATCAACACCAAGTGCAAGTGATAAATTAAGAATAGGAGCCTTCGGCTTTATTAACGATTTAACACCATCCTGATAAGCTTTTGTCCCAGAAGCAATGTAATCACATCGTCTAATCACATCAATTTCTGACTTTGCTCGAAAACAATATGCTTTTTTGTCAATTGGATAATTATCACAAAACCCATGCGCAGACATCAGTGTCTGTAAAGAAACTAAACATGGTATTGAGGGTGGTACGTTTAAAGCCGATAGTGAATAATCAGGATTTTCAGCACCAATATAGTGAACAATGTCAGGATGAATTGTTTTTATGGTATCTATTATAATACGGCTGTTTTTTTTATAATTTGAATGATATCCTTTAAATAATGACCTTAGAACATAAGAAAAAACATTGTCATCCTCACTTCTAAAACAGACATAACTAATGCCATTTGAAATAAATTTTTGAATCCTTTTAGAGACGCCATAGTGGGGATGGATGATTGTTAAATCAATATCATCATACTTTTCAAATTGAGAGATCGCGTTTCGTATCCACGGTGCATAATCATGATTAATCAACAAGGGCTTTTTTTTAAACCAATGTAATAGATGCCTATAATAAAGAGGGTCAAAACGCAAATTCTCTCGCAATTTAACGTCTGAAAAATGACTCACCCAAACAATTTTCAAATGCCTATCACTCATAATACATCTATCATTTTCAAGTACTCTGGCCATTCCCCCATATCTTTCCAGGACTGTTCGCTTACGGGAAAACATCCCACACGGCCACCACGCTTCTGAACCTTCTCCATCAAATGAGTAATATGGAAGAACTCGCCTTGCGGAATCTCATCAATCAGTTCCGGATTAAGGATATATACGCCAGTATTAACTTGGTAAGTCTGTTCAGGTTTCTCCTTTAATGCCGTCATCAACCCGTCCTCGCCTGTCTCGATTACACCATACGGAATCTTGAAACTCTTCACCATCGTAACGATTGTCATGTCATTGTGATTCTTGACATGATAATCCCAGACATCTCGATAGTCTTGCTCATTGATGCTGTCGCAGTTAGATACGAAGAATGGAGTTGTTATCTTACCCTTCAAGAGCGACACACTTCCAATGGTTCCAAGCGGTTTATCCTCCATAAAGAACGCGATATCGTACTTGTGATCAAGCTGACTGAGATAGTACTTCATCATGTCAGCTTTGTAATTGACTGACATATAAAACTTATGGCAACCTATACTCTCAAACTGATCCATGATGACTTCTAAGATAGTCTTGTCACCGACAGGAACAAGAGGCTTAGGAATAACGTTTGTGATAGGCTTTAATCGTGTCCCCTTACCTCCTGCCATAATGACAACAGGCAAGTCTATCTTTTCTCGATTATCAGATTCTGCTTCATTAAAGCAGTCTTCCCAAAACCAGACATCTACCAATCCACCCTCTTCATTGATAATTGGCATTACCTCTGCACGCAGCCTGTGCATCTTTGCTAGTATACTGTCCCGGCTCTCGCCTTCATAGCCATATACCTTATTCCTGTCAAGTATGCTACTGACAGGGCCATCGAGTGCCTTATTACTAATAATCGCTCGTTGGATGTCTCCTACAGTTAGAATACCCTCAAAACGGCTACCAGAATACACGAAGAGTGTTTTCACCTTTTGTGTATCCATGGCCTTTAAAGCATCCAGCAAGGAGGTATTTATAGTGATAGACTCATTTTTAATATCGCGCATACTTCAGGTTTAATGATTACTTTGATAATTGTTTAGCAGGCACACCTGCAACTACCATATTATGTTGGATGCTTTTGGTTACAACGGCGCCTGCGCCCACAACGGAACAATCACCAATCGAGCACTTAGGCAAGATTGTACTATTCGCGCCAATGTAGCCTTGCTCTCCCACTGTAACATAACCTAGCAATACCGCATTAGGAGCAATTGTAGCATAATCACCTATAAGGTTATCATGCATCACGTTGCAAAAGGTATTTAATTTACAGAAACTACCTATTATAGTATTGGCTGACACATTAACACCTCTTTGGATTACTGTGCCTTCTCCTATTTGGGCAAATCGAGATATTGAGGCGGTTGGGTGAACAACAGTGGCAAAAGTGAATCCAGCGGAATGATAAACTCCGACAAGTTTCTTTCTTAAACGAGGTGAATCTGGTGTGATAACAACCTGACTATTTGGATGCTGCTGATATATTGTAATTGCATCGGCATCAGTTCCTATGATCGGATAACCATAATATTCCCCCTTCAAGTCATTATCGATTATTCCAATGATGTTATACCCTGCATCTTCACAGAGTTCAATCATCTCATGGAATCCTCCTACCAGAATGATCTCTTTCATCGAATTTCCTTAATTGCTTTTTCATAGGTATCGCAGATAAAGTCAATCTGCTCATCTGTCAGAGCCGCATACATCGGGAGAGTAATCTCGTTGTCGGTCACATATTCCGTCTGCGGCAACACTGCGCCAAGCTCCTTGTATGTGGAGAACTTATGTGCAGCGGGATAGTGAACACTGGTCTGAACACCGGCTTCGTGGATGTACTCGCGAATCTTATTGCGACGCTCCTTAGTGCTGTTCAGAAGGACGGTCGGGAAGATGTAGTTGCTCACGAACTCAGTATTTTCTGCAAAAGGAATAGCCAGACCGTCTACCTTGCTAAGACGCTCAACGTAACGCTGACGAACGTGTAGACGAGTATTGAGATCCCCTGGAAGCTTCTTCAACTGCTCAATAGCAATGGCAGCACGGATGTCATCCATACGGAAATTATAACCCAGGCAGGTAATATCATACTCTGTAGCGTGACCGCTGGCACGCTGATAGCTCATTGTGCTCATACCGTGAGAACGGATAAGGCGAGCCTTTGCCGCCATCTCTTCGTTATTAGTGATGAACATACCGCCTTCACCGGTGCTGATGTTCTTGTTGGAGAAGAAGCTGAAAGCTGCACAGTCGCCAATCGTACCGAGTTTCTTTCCCTTGTACTCAGACAGTGGACCGTGGCAGGCATCCTCAACAACTTTGAGGTTATGCTTTTGGGCAATCGCCATTATCTCATCCATCTTGGCAGGGAAACCGGCCATATGTACCACCACAATACCCTTGGTCTTGGGCGTAATCTTACGCTCGATGTCCTCGGGATCAATATTGATATGATCTGGACCAACAATGTCCGCAAAGACTGGAGTCGCTCCCACATAACGGATACAGTTGCACGAAGCCGCAAAGGTCAGAGAAGGACAAATCACCTCATCACCAGGGCCAAAGCCACAAACCATGCAGCAGACGTGAAGGGCATCAGTGCAATTCGACATGCTCACTGCATATTTTACCTTCCACATGTCAATAAACATCTGCTCTAACTCAGCATTCTTGGGTCCGGTGGAAATCCAGCCGGACTTGATGGTATCATAGGCTGCCTGAGCCTCGCGCTCGTCGAAGTTCAGATTAAATAGAGGAATTTTGTAAGCCATATTATTGTTTATTATTTACATTTTCTGATCCAGATTCTTCCCTTTCTCCTCGTGCTCGAAATTCGGGATAAACTCCATGATAGCCTCGACTACCTGAGCCTTTGTGAAGTCTTCCTTAGCAAAAATGCCCTCTAACTTCTCAAAGAACCTATTTACCTCATCCATCTCGTGCCTGGTAGCCTTCTCCACAACCCCCAATGCCTGGAAGCGCTGCATATCGACCTTCTCTCCCGGGACAAAGAACTCCTCGTATGCTTTCTCCCCCGTCGTGTCGCTTTTGAAATAGACCACCGGATAAGTCTCGCTGTCGTAATCCATTGCCGAGGCATACTGCTTGGCGACGGCATCGCTGGCACACTCTTTCTTCGTGAAGCCTTCAGCCTTCACGAAGTCGTCGCAGATGCTGCTGAAGGTAAGCATCTGGTCTTCGCCAAGCTTAGGGAAGAACACCTCACCAGGTCGACCAAGGATGCAAGCGAGCATACAGATCTGTCCGGATTCCTCGGGGCTTACGAAGTAACGCTTCACGTCGCTCGGAGCAGCAAGGGGCTGCTTCTTTTGGAGCCGATGAAGCCAACCATCAGGAAGTGAACCGTTACTGAAGGCAACATTGGCGAAGCGGGCGGTGGTGACTTTGAAGTATTTGTTGTAGGCCATCACCAGGTCTTCCATAATGCGCTTGCTGGCGCCCATGATGTTCACGGGGTTGGCAGCTTTGTCGGTGGATACGCAGAAGAAGTGCTTGGGCGGATAGACCGTCAGCAGGTCCATCAGCCTCTTTGCCTTGATGTCGTTATTCTCAATGAGCGCCTGCACGCTGTAGCGGTCCTTCTCGCTGCGCACGTGCTTGTGGGCAGAGAAGTTCGCCACAATATCGAAGCCCTTCTCCTCGCGGAAGATGCGTTCGAAGATAGGATCCGCGAAGTTGAGCGTATAACAACGGAACTCATCAGGCACATACAGCCCTTCCGTACTACGAACATCACGAACCAGTTCTGCCAGCCCGTTCTCGTTGAGGTCAACCACCACCACGCTCTTGGGCTCGAATCGCAAGACGGCTTTGATGAAACTGGAACCTATGGAACCAGCACCGCCTATGACGCAGACCTTTTTGCCTTTGATTTCTTGAGTGAGTTTGTCTTTGTTCGCCTCAATATCTGGAGCGAACATACTGACAGGTCGGAACGTCACACTGTCAGAGATGAATTTATCTAGGTTGAACATATATCCTTGTCGTTTTTATTGTCTCTTTCTCGCCCTCAAATTGTTGAGTATCGCCGCGACAGACATACCGTTTTCGGCAAAATGCCTGGTATGGCCCTGCTCGTCTACTACGGTCATAGACACGTCAGCCGTGTAGTCGTTGATATTGAAGCCGAACAGGCAGGAGAGTATGGTCAAAAAACCAACGCCTTCGCAGAGGGAAGCCTCGCCCTGGACTCCGACTTCGGAGAGGCCGTGGGGGACAAAGACGTCAGCGGCATTACCTTGAACCAAAGGGGTTCCGAGTTTATAGACTTTCCCGCTGATGTTCTTCATAACAAAGGAGGTAGTGTCATTGGTGACAGTCACCTTGACAGAGCCGGCGACCGAGGAGAATGACTGCGGACGCAGGCTGGTGATGGAATAGCCGCCGAAGTGAAGCCTCGACAGCTGTGCTTTCGCCGGTGTTGCCACCAGCGAAAGGACCGCAATGGTCAAGACATATAGGATTCGTTTCATATACTTAATTTCTTGATAGTAATGATTGTTCTGACTAATAGTCACTAATTTGGTTCCGGCTCTTTGAAGGACCTCGCCCCTGCTCTCCCAACCCTCTCAATTAAGATGCTTATCCTCCATCAACATACTGATGGGATAATACACCATCGGCTTATCATAGATGGGCAGCAACTGCTTGCTCCCCCTTTGGTTATCGGATATAACCGCGTGACGGATCCCCCGGCGAGTACGATGCCTTTCATAATGTATGGGTTTGTTTATCCAATCGTTGTTTTCCTACGTCAGTTTCTCCTTGTTCGCCTCGATATCGGCGGCGAACATACTGACTGGCCGGAAGGTCACACTGTCAGAGATGAATATATTGAGGTTGAACATAATTCGTTATAGTTAATTCCTCTCAAAAATGGTAGTACCGGTCTACTATAATAATAGTTTACTTTACTGTACCACAATAAGCATTTCTCCAATTTTTCAAAACAGAGTAAAGTATAACCCTCTTATCAAGATACTCCAGTTAATGATGCATATCGATTTGCTCTCGTTTTGAAAGCTTCAACACCGCCCTCCATCACCTCGCATATCTCGTTCTTTACTGTACCGCATTCTACTGTACCCTCTGCCTCTATCTTTAGGTTATGGGTATCAGAAGACAAGGACACAACATATTCCGCATCTCCATTTACAGGAATATTGGCATTATGTGTGACAATGATGACCTGGCGTATTTCCTTGATATGTCGAATCTTATCTACTATCAGGTCATAAACCAAGCGATTATCCAAGTCGTCTTCTGGCTGGTCCAGAATCAATGGAACATCACCAAACGAGAGAATAAAAGTAAGAATGGCGGTTGTCTTCTGACCAGCAGATGCAACTGAGAGCGATTTGAAGTTACCATCACGACCTTTATATTTCATCTCAATTTGGTCTTCGGGATACAGCAAATCGATTGAGTCCATTTGGCTTGGTGTCAGTTCTCGTATCAAACGGCTAAACCAACCATCATAAGGATTACTGGCAAGGGTTTCTTCGTGAAGTGAATGCATCGTGGTTTTAAAATGCTCAAGGTTTGTCAGAACACTGTTACCTGCATACACTGCCTCCATAGCCTTTTCAATGCCATCTTCGTAGCCAGACGGTTTCTGTACTATCTTTCTAAGCTTAGCCTTGAAGTCTGCCTTATCCCAATAGGGACGGATAGTTATCTTTATCTTATCTGAGTTAATTTTACTTTCAACGAACTCACGGCGCTTAGTTGAAATCTCACCTCTCAACTGGGCTACCCTCTGTTTTTTTGCATCAATCTGTTCGTTTATAGCCATCAACTCTTCCTCTTTCACAAGTAATTGTTTGAGTTCCGCCTCGGTTTGCAAAACTTGTTGGTTGTATTTCTCGAAGTCGGTCATGTCTGTCACGCCTTTTTTCTCCAACTCTGTCTTTGTACTTTCAAACTGGCTATTGCACGTTGTGGACTCCTGAAACAATGTTGAAACTTTCAGTTGCTCAGCAGCTGTGTTTAGGAGTTGAGCCAACTCTGTGGTCCTTGTTTTAAGCTGTGTTCCAGTTTGATTAATAGCTTCTGTTGTGCTTGCCAGAATTTGAGCCACCTCATCACGGTATTTTTCCGAAATATCGTCAGAAGTAAAGGTCTTGAACGACTCAAACTGTGGATAGAAAGCCTGCAATCGCTCTATCAAGGTTTGTATTCCTTCAAAATACTCGTTAATATGCTGCTTTTGCCTAAGGAACGACTGTTGGTTTATAATGATGGCAGCGATACCGCTTTGTTTCAAAAGTTCTATCTTACTCTTAAGGTCATTTAATGTCGTTGTCAGTTTTCCTTTACACTGTATTGCCTGTTGCAACGAACGGCGATTCTCCACCAGCCCTTTGTATTCTTGACGTTCCTGCCTATATTGAGCTATCAATGCATCAAGATCTTCTATTGCACTATCAATCCTATTACGAAGTGAATTCGGTTTCTGGGCAATTGAGAAGATCTGTTTCTGTGAATACTCTTCAAACTGGAAGAAATCGATGAATGATTCGTCTTCTACTTGTTCATAAATGCCAGAAGTGATATTCAAACGCTCTACTGTGGACGTACGTGATGAATGATTATAATTGATTCGATAAGAAAAGCCATCCCTTACGAAATAAACTTCTATGTGCGTATCGTCCTTCAAAACGCCCATTCCATTCACATCTACCGTCTTGAAAAACTGCTTATAATCGCTCAGAACTTCTTCCAAATCTTCCAAATCTTTCTCTCTACGGAATACACCACGGAAGAAACGAAGAATACTTGATTTTCCACTACCACGACCACCGATGATTGTTGTCAGTTGAGGGTTGAAATCGACAGTAAAGGATTCTGCATTTTTTGTTAGCGTCGTATTGGTAATACTTATCTTCTGTATCCAGAGTCGCGGCAATTTATAGGGTGCAGTGGCACTCTCAAAAGAATGAAGTGTGCGGTCTGGCATCATGAATGCCTGTCGTAAACCTTCAAGTGTCGGTTTTCCATCCATTTTTATCCACGAGTAGCGTAATCCTATACCTGACAATCCATGTTTGGAAGGATTCGTAGAATCGGGATTATCAGAGAAGGTAAGCAGACGCATTCTTGCCTGCTTAGCCATCTGTAGGCCATCATAGCCATTCTTGATATCATTTTCACCGATTACAGGTGTGGTCTTGCCATAATAGGTATTGATTGCTTGAAGCAATTCCTGATTATTCCTTACCTGAAGATTTGCATCCAAGTACTCAGGATGAACAAATTGCACGGCATGGATGAAAGGCATTTCGACAAACTCCTTCAAAGATGCCCTACTGGCTTCATACGCTAAACCATTAAATTCATCTATATGGGCTGGGATGACGACTGCACCAGCCTCATTTGCCATCTTTGCTATTTCTGTGACCGTCTTGGTCGAATGTGCCTCAGCAGAGGCAAACATCTCCCGGGAAATACCGCAAGTAATTAAGAAATCATCAATATTCTGAGATGTCTTTTCTTTGTTAAAAAGTAGCAAAAGGTGTATTTTGGAAGTATCGCACGTTATCTCAACACCAGGAAAAACAGTCAAAGCCGTATCTTTAGCGGCATCTTTGACGGAATCTATCCAAGCCCCAGTGTTGTGGTCAGTAACAGCAACGCAGTTCAAGCCTGCGGCTAGGCATGCCTCCACCCACTGGGCGGCAGTTACTTCCTTATCAAGAAAGCATTTGCTGGCGGGTGTATGCAAGTGCAGGTCGCACTTGAACCATCGTGAACCTTTATACTGTATGTCCATACTTGTTTATTATCAATTATTATATCAAGCACCCCGGAGTAGTTGAAGGGATCGAATCTCCACTCTATTTGTCATCTTTTGCAATCGAGGCACTGAAACGCCTGTCTCTAATAAATTAGGAATTGTCGTTTAATGTTTTCAATTTGAGCCGGTCTGGAGCCATCCCTTGTTTGCTGCCGCATCCAACTCGTCGTTTTATATCATTTTCGCGCTAGGCCCGGGCTTCATCACCCAGATTTCGCGTTGTGTTTCTACCGCCATCCAGGAGTTCTCTTTCGAGGACTCCATTGGGGAACCGTTTGAGCTTTCAAACTATACGGCTTCAGCCAGTTGTTGCTCCATCAACCTCTCTGCCAACTTGTGAAGCGGGAGGATCTTCTTCATCCTGCCCAGTTCACTGTGCTCAAACGTTTCCCGGTACAGTTCATAAAAATTGAACTCCTAGAACGGGAGATTTGGTGTAATCTCAGCAAAATTTCGTACTTTTGACATCGTATTTTCGTGATACGATTCCTCCGAAATTCACTTTCCTACGGTGTTCGGGGTAATCTTTTTTCCTATATCAAAGATACGAAATTTTTAACACATTAACAATCAATTTGTTATAAATTTTTGACTATTTCATGATAGTCCCTACAATATGTCGCTCTCTTCCATCAACGTGATGCGAAAGTTCGCGAGAGAGTGTGGCTATGAGAAGCTGTCCATCGGTTCGATCAAGATGCTGATGCACAACGCATTCATGCTCGAACGATTTATTTCCATTTCCGGGAAATCCCCGAAACGGCGAAAAAATGACACTGATTTCAAAGAACTCTTATTCCTGGGCGTCCGTGACGCCGCTTGAACTTTTATAAATTTAACGCACTATTGTTTAACTAAAACAAGCTCTTTATTTCAACATTATGCCTGTAGATATAATCATATCCCCTCTGCTGTAATATAAAGCCTGGAATGGGCTTATTCTTCCCATCATCGTATGTAATGAATCCAGCATCAATCAGGGTATTAGCCACATGTTCAAACCGGTCCTGCTCCACTGGGTTTAAGCTCGGAATGAACTGCATCGTGATAATTCGCATGGGGATAATCTCACCTACTCTATAGTTGCTCCGAGCAAACATCTGCATCAAAGCATCTGCTATCTGATAGTCAGCCATTGAATGATACAATTGAGAAAACCCTTTCTCTGTCAGACGTAATACTTCCAATCCGGTGTTCGCCCCCTCATAGGTAACAAAACCATCTGCAATCATTGTATTAATAGCGGCAATAAACTCTTCCTGCTCCACAGGGTTCATCTGCCGCATAACACCAAATCTGAATGTGCGCAAAGGCACCACATGCCCCGCTCTAGCATTGATATTACGGAATGCATCAAAAACTATATCACAATAATCCATAATCGTAAACTATTAATTGTGAGCAATGAAAAGAACTTCCTGCCTATTCTTATTACTTCTGTTTAAAGCAAAATTATATTTCCCAAAATAGATTGTTTCAAGATATTGTTTATGACGGCGCAGTTGCGCTTCCAGGTCTTCGATGGAAGGATATCCCTCGCTAGTATATGACATCAGAATAATGGAGTCTGGATAATGACCCAACAACTCATTCAAGTTATTCAGGTAATTAGACCTACTCTCAAACTCAACACTTTTATGAATTTGTATCTCCCTATTTACTTTGTCATAATTAACGTGCGCGGGTATATCATTGTAAAAAACCAAGCCTTCCAAAAAGTGATATCGAGCGTGATAGGATACTGCGCTGGACTTCTTGTTGAAATAAGGTGTATCAATATATACTAAATCTGCCACACTAGGGCATTCAAGAGCAGAATGGTTTACAATCTCCACATTAGGCAATTGCTGGAACTGAAATTGATTCAGTTCATCTGTAAACTGTTTGAATAGTGATTCAAAACTCTTCTCCCATGTGACATGGTTACCAAAATTGGATTTCACATGGTTCTCGCGTAAATTCAGATTGCGGCGGTGAAAAAGGTTAAAAGGGCGCTTTATCAAACAACTCTGAAATAGAACATAATAGGCACTGGCTTGTTGCTGTTGTGGTAGATGCATAATGTTCTGCACCACTGTATCTATCGTTCTGTCTTCATCGTCTGTATAGTATATCCCTCTAAAGATGTCTTCAACAAAATGTTGATATTCTCTGCCTTCTACAGGTAGAAGCAACTGAGCTGCAATCTCGTTCGTAAATACTCCGCGAGGTGAACTCAGCAGTGCTTCTGCTATCTTACAGTTAAAAGTAAATATATCATTATAAATAACATCTTTCCCTTGTCTTGCCATGTTGTAGGACATAATTCCAGTCCCGCCAAACAAGTCCAAGAAAGACTGGAATTCCAGATGTCTGTTTTCTAATTCCTTCCATATTTTCTCTACCAGTTTCCGTTTGGAACCGTAGTATCTAGTAACAGGTAACGCCATTATGCTGTAAACACTCTTGTCAGTTCTGCCTTAAGTCTATCATAAGACGACTCTGAAAGGCAATGAAGTTTCTTCTCCGTACCGGGTATAGACACATCAAACTTGTAAGGGGTTGTTTTCAGTCCCTCGCGGGCTGCGTTATATCCATCTTTAACCGGTAAATTTAGAACAGCAATACTATCTTCTGCAAAACTGGAAACCAGGTGGAAATTGAATAATTCAGGCATGGATTCATTTGCCAGTAGAGAAGCATACCGCTGGGGGTATGTGTTTAGGAACTCTATATGGAGTGTCGTCTTCAGTTCAAACAAGTATATTTTCTGGCCGTTATATACCAGAGCGTCAACCTCTATCATTTTATTTTCACCGGAAGCCTTGTACGTATATCTTTGATTGCGAAGATACCCCTTAATCACCCCCTGGTCCTTTAAGGTTTTCAAAATCTCCTCTACAAAGAACTCATAGTAGTCCATCATATAGAAAGAGGCATACTGTGGTTTCAACACCTGTACGGTTGTCACATTGCGACTTTCCTCATTATAGTCCATAAAAACCTGCCGGTCACCCTTCTGTTGGGAATACAGCATGTGCCTAAGATTATAGTCGGTTTCTCCTTGCAGTTTATGAATCTTATACACGCCAAGTACTGTACCGGGCCGGTCGTGATTCGGGACATACAATTTATAATCCACCAGATGCTTTAACTCCTCGACCTTCATCAGCTTGTGGAAAAAGTCTTGATACTCTGCTTTTACCGCTGGAGAGCCGTATGGCAAATAAAGGTTGTCAACCAAATTAGAAAGGATGTTGGTGAAATCTTCTGATGCCGCAGCTTCAACAAATGCCTTTTCGTCATTAGTCATTGCCATCTTGGCTGGCTTAATCTTGTTCTCGCCGCTCCTTTCTATGTAGTTAAATATCCCGTTCTGATAATCCGTCCACAGAAGCTGAGCTTGATTATTTACATCGAAGTAGGGTTGCCACGCTGTCACCATAGGGATAATAAAATCACCTTGTTCTAAGGCAATAAGCGTATCATCTACCCTGTATTCATACACATCCCCCTCATGCAAGCCATCATAGCCCAATGACTTAAGACAAGAGTCGTTATACCAAATTTGATATGCTGAGGCTTGGCGAACTATAGTGTCTTTTCCCGTTAAATTATCTTTTGTATAAAGAGGGCTGGCTATAGATACTGCATCATCCTCAAAGTTATCAGGAAATATGTAGGCATAAATCTTGGGGTTAAAGCTATTCGAGTCCGCATTGCCCCCGTTAAGGAATTTCAAAAAATCCTCAACTATTTTGAGTGAAAACAAGCAGTTTCTAAACTCTTTATCAAATCTCTCGGATCCACCTTCTACCACAAAACGACATTCTCCTTCTGGCTTATAGACAATTAAGGAGCAACTCTTCTTAATCTGTCTTTCGAAACAATCCGGAGAGAGAATCTTCTGCTGGTAATGATTTAATATGTACTGAAACGCCTCGGATAAAACTGTATCATACTTGCCACGTTCTTCCTGAGATATCGCTTTCTGCTTATCCTCAGCAGTGCCACCGCCCTGATTGATTTCATCACAACTCTTTTGGAACTGTTCATCACACCGCTGCATACGCTCAGTCTTTACCTGCTCAAAATCAGCGTCAAACTGAGTGTAGTCCCTATCGTTAAGCAATCCGTCTTTCAGCAGGTTCTTGGATAGGTCCCAAAATGGAGAAAGTACCCTATCAAGCGTCAAAGTCACTCGGTAGATGGCGTTATTCTTTTGTTGGATAAACATTACAGTTGATATGTGTAAAGAGTTATCACTTCGCGCAAGGCTTCGTTCTCGTAGTTGTCCATATAGAGATCAAGGAGTGCCATAAGGTCAATGGGATCGTAAGGAATCAAATCCTTCACACTATCCAAACCTTCTGTCTTCAATTTGTCCATATTGATATCAAGTTCTTTGGGCTTGAACACAATCAGGTCAGTTTTTGGATATTCCTTGATGACATTCTTCAGGCGGTTGATATTGGCCTCAATATCATCGGTAAAGAGGAACACATAACAACGGTTTGTTGCAGTGCTATATACGCACTGTAGCATCTGCCCTTTTACTTCGTAGTCACTATCAGTGTTGGATATGATGTTAAGATAGTCCTTCAGAGGAGCAAAGAGTTTCTGATTTATACGCAGAAGAATGCCGGAATCTTCGAGTGAATGGCGTTTCCGCATAAATGCTTCGGTCAACTTTGCATCATCCAACAAATCTTGCCACGTCTTTCGAGATGCATTCCTTGATAGCTGGGCGAAAACGGCTCTTACAACATCTGAAGTGTGAGGGTATTTGCGCTTATTTTTATAGACTTCGTTGGCAATATCATCGTATGAATCCATCTTATATTCATCTCCAAGTACCCTAACAAGTTCTTCTGCCATCAACTTGATTTCATCAACCTTATCAAGGGCCTTTAGTTCCAATTTATAGTTCTTGATACGTCGCTCAAAAGCCGGATTATAAGATTCAAATGAATGATCGCCGGAAACAGATTCGGTTACCGCTCCAATAACCATATGTCCTTTGATAGAACTAGACAAGTCGATCAACTCCCTGAACGTAGTTAAGAGACTCTGGAAGCGGGCTCGTGACTTCTCTTGTATCTTCTCCATCTCATCAATACAGAAGATGACATAATGCTTGGCATATGCTAACGCATTCAGGAAGAATACAAGCACCTCACGACGGTTGTAATCGGTCAATTTTGTCAAATCCAGCTTTTTGAAAGAATTGCTGTCATAGAGTTTTCCAGTACCAAGGGAAATAAGAATCTGCAAAACCTCATCTGAATCTTTCTTCTCTACAATCTTTTCAGCAAAGCCCTGAATGGCTGCAAAAGAACCGCTATAGTTGTCGCACAACTCTTTGACCTTTCCATCAGCTGCAACAGATTTGAGTGAAGTCAGCAAATCAGCTGAATATTCGTTCTGGATAATGTAGAGTAAAAATGTGATGATATCATACCTGTCCGCATCTGCACGCCAAATGGCTACATTTGTGTTGCACTCCGGATGCTGAAGAAAAAAGTATTTCAAATACTTCATGAGGTTGGACTTTCCGTTTCCATATTGACCCCATATCAAAGCGTAAGAAAAATGGCAGTCGATTGAAGAAATGGCTGTGCTCAAAGCAGATTTTACTTCTTCCAACCCCACAATAAAATAGGGCAGGTTAGGTGCCAGTCCGCGCTCCAGGTCTTGCCTGATAACCTCTTTGTTATCCTCCATAGGACTCAGAGTAGTCCAAAGTTGGGATGTATCCATATTAACTCTTCTTGATTATTCTAATTTTTAAAACGGCATTGCCTGCCACTATGAAACGTTTGCGCATATCAATTGAGGCAACTGTGTTTGAAAACAATATTATCTCGTTTCTGCGGCAGTCCGAATAATACGAATTCAATAGTTCATTATACTTCTCGTATGAGAGGCGGAAAGCCTTCTTGATATCATATAGATTCACGTATCCAAACTCCGCTTCACCTCTGTTAAAATGATGTTCGTATGTTTTACGTATCCTTTCGTATTGTTGTTCTTGTTTTACCCGCTGCTGGTATTCTTCCTTATAATATGATTCAGTATCTTTAATAATTGCGTCGTACTTTTCTTTTAATCCCCAAGCACCTATTTTTACAAGATACTTCTTTTTCAGACTTCCTGCTCTTGTACAAAGTTCCAAGGTATCTACCCAATGGCGTAACACCTCAAGGTAGTTCTTGTCAAAACTAGTCACGTATCTGATTGCACCCTCGTTCTCCCTGCTTTTCAGATAAGCGCGGAAGAAAGAATCGCCTATAGCCCTATCACCCTTAAACAGTCGGTTGCATTGTGTTATTATTATCAGATGGCTGAAGAAATCTGGACAAAGAGCCTGAAAAACAATTCCTTTATGCTTGTCGGACAAATCAAAGAAATGATAATCTCGAACTGTCGCCAGTTCAACGCCTAAAGACGTTAGTGCACCAGGGTTTTTAACGAGATTAATCTTCTTTGCAAGTGTGATGTAATATGAGGTATTCTTATAAGTACTATATATTATTTTATCCTCGTTGGATGGCCGCTCCAACAGGGTAAAACGGGCTCTTGCTTTTATTTCATCATACGTGTAATTTGCAAACAGGTCACGTGTCACCTGTGCATTCTGGGGGTTTACAACCCCTTCTGCTTTCTGCTCATCATAACTATCTGCATGACTTGTAATCGCTTTCAGCATCCATAGGAAGAAATCAAGATAGAAATCATGTCCCTTTCGCACCTTATAGCCTTTGGCAAAACGGCACACCCAAACAAGGCTCTTCAGCGGCTTGTTGAAAGGACGGTGAAGACCCATTGTGTTATTTATATTCTCATTTGGTTGTATCATTTCTGCCATAGTTGCATTATTATACTCAATGCCTAGTGCGACTATCGACGCTTATGTGCCGCCTACAGCGGCTTAAATAACCCACAGCCGGGGCGGAGTTTACGGAGCCACGAACTGACAACGCTTTCTTTCGCTGAACGTTATAGCCCATCGAAAAAGCTTGTGTCGCAAGATGAGCCCATGGATTGTTCCTGGTGGTTATCTTGGATGCTGTCAGTAATGTATCAATATGCTCATTCATATACTCTCAAATTAATCACATCATCTTCCCCTTAAGTCTGTCGAGGTGCTGCCTCACAAAGGGAATTATAACTTCGGCAAGATCATAAACCTCTGTAGAAAAGAGTTCAAGCTTACCATCTTTGTCACGTTTAAGATTTGCCTTGGCATTCTTAACGGCTGCTTCTATTTTTACCGGATCGTTCTGAAAATCAAACCCTCCTGAAATGACACTGTCAACGAATGCCTTGAAGGACGGATGGGCTTTGACATCCTGGGCATCAGGGGCATCTTTGAAAAAATGATAGTACAACCATATCTCAAAGCATGGATTACTTTGAACAACATTCCAGGCACTATATTCCTTGACCTCTGTATACTTCTCGGAGAATGAACTGTTGTTGGAAGCACAAAAGTCCCTCAAAGGTGTTATTTTGCCTTCTTTTTCCCAAGTATCTGTGTCTATTACAAACCAAACAGAATCCTTAGAGCGATAGTCCATCACGTAACGGCTGTCTTCACTAAGTAGCTTGCTCTTGGATAGTTCCATGAGTTTAAGTGGATCACTCCCGTTTTCCGGCGGCAGAGTGATGATCTCAAGATTGCTTGACAGCCCCTTGAAGAAGCTAAAGTAATCCGGCTCGGTCCCTTCGCCCTCGCAAAACAGATACAGCTTTCTGGCATCCTTGCTGGGTGATTGCTTGGAATATGCTTTTATTCGGGTAATCATTTCCAATGCAAGTCATTGAGGTTCGAAAGGAAGGGTATTCCGCCATATCGGCCGTTCAAATAACCGTTTTCGATATTTGCGGTCTTATGGATATTAAAGTCGCTGAGCGGATAGAACTGAGTCGCTTGCTCAAGGTCTTTCTGGGCGAACCAAATCTCATCAGGACGGAGAATCCCCTGGTCAAGCAGACAGGATTCATGTGTTGTAAAGATTAATTGTCCTTTTGCATTAAGACTCTCCGAAAGTTTGGTGATAATCTCTTTAATTAATATAGGGTGCAAACTCCTTTCTATCTCATCGATTACTATCACGCAATCCTTCGTCAGAACCAGATATAGCAAGGGGATGTATTCTATCAAACGTATCGTCCCGTCTGATTCGAAACTTATGGGCATCTGAATCTCTGTCCCATCGGATAGCTGATGCTTGGGTTGAATCTCCATATAGACGATCTGGCCGTTCTCATAAACTATGGAATTATTAATCCTGTCGTCCGCTGGGTTCTGGAGAATCCTGGGCCGTCCTGGAAAATCTTTCAGTCCCTTCACAAAAGCAGGATCAAATCGGCTTTCATCAACAATTCTGGTCCCTACGTCAACAGATGTAATACCGGTTTTTGTCCCATTGAGCACATCCTGAAGAAGGCTGCTCATATCGGGATTATTTCGAAACATATAGGCGAGGGCCAGGTGCTTGAGAAACTTTGGATCCAGAACAATCAGATCGTTGACAAACCATTTATATGCATACGCGATATCGGGGATTTCGTCGGAGTAGTTAGTCGCCATAAAACTAAGCAACAAAGCCTCTTTACCAAGTAATTTGTCTTGCAGGACATCGGAGAAAAGCTTATTTGATTTGCCATTCATATAACCTTCTCCGAATTTAATTGTCTGGGTTCCGTTTGACTTTCTTTCAAAAACCAGAATATCTTTCGTCTTCTGGGAAATGGATAAAGATTCATACGAAACAAGACCTGTATCCATTTCAATTGAATAGTAATAATTTACGCCACCGGTACAGAATTCAATGGCCATTGAGACCGGCTCGTCTAAGTTTGCTTTTGAGAACTGGAATTTATAGTTCTGAAAAACCTTGTTGGTGATATTACCATCAGTAACGATCTGTTTTAGATCCTGCAAAGCCTTCACCAGATTACTCTTGCCTGCCCCATTAGCCCCATATAAAGCTGTAAGCCTCATAGCCTCCACATCCCCACACTGAACCTTGTGATGGCGATGATGGGTAGCTTTGCTGCTTGGGAACAGGTTGAACTCTGTTTCACCTTTAAATGAATATAGATTTTTAACTACAAATTTCAGTAGCATAAGTATAGACGTTAAAATCTATCTGCAAATATAAGAAATTAAACACAAAATCCAATAACTTGGCGGAATATCCGTTAAAATCTAACGGAATTACCCCCCCCCGCCACCCTATATCTTCACCTTCACCACAACTTTCCTGACCTTGCAGGGACCGGACGCCTGGAGGCAGGGCATATGGCCGTCCTGGGGGAAGAGGATGGCGAAACAGCCGTGGCCTATGGGAAGCCTAATCGGCGCGGTGCCTTTGTCCTTATAGAAGAGGATGTCCTTGTCGGGATTGTAGGGAACAGTCTCAGTCAAATCCTCCAGAGGAAGGCAGGCGATCGTTTCTTCGCCGGAGAGAAGGTACTGGATATCAATGAATTCCTTATGGGCCTCATAGCCTTTTTCATTGATCTCTTTGGTCGTGTATTCGGACACTATGGCCTTAGCGCGGGGCGAGATCTCGTAGACACCGACCTCCGTGCCGGCGGACATCCGGCTCAAAAATTCCAGTCCTTCGCGGATGCCTTCGGAGACGCCCGCATAGCTCTTCCAATTGTCAATCTTATCGTAAATCATATCCTTATGATTAAAAATCCACTTTTTTGTAGAACTTCGCGGGACTGCCCATCCAGATTTCTCCGGCAGGGACGTCCTTTGTCACGACGGAACCCGCCGCGATGAAGGCCTTCTCCCCTATGGTTATCCCCGGCAGTATGGTCGATCCGGCCCCGATGGTCGCTCCTTTGCAGACGCGGGTACGCAGCAGCGTCCAGTCCTTGTTTTTCGAGCGGGGATACCTGTCATTGGTGAATGTGACATTGGATCCGACCATCACACTATCCTCCAGTTCCACGCCGTCCCAGAGCTGGACGCCGCACTTCACGGTCACATCGTTCCCAATCTTCACATCGTTCTCTATGAAGCAGTGGGAGCAGATATTCACCCTCTCCCCTATCTTCGCCCCGGGCAGGACCACGCAGAACTGCCATATATTGCTGCTCTCCGGGACATTACTGTTCTGACAGTCAGCCAATGGATGGATCATAACGCCTCCCTGTACTTTAAAAACTCATCGTAATCGCGGATGTAGTCATCCTTATCGTAGACCTCGCTCGCCAGGACCATACAGACCGCCCCCGAGGAGAAATCCCCCAGATCCCGCCACATCCCGGGCTTCACCAGGAGGCCCTGGTATGGACGGTTCAGGAAAAACGAACGCTTGCACTCGCCGTCATCCAGAGTCACCGTGAAGGAGCCGCTCGCCGCTACTATGAACTGTTCCAGCGACTTATGGGCGTGGGATCCGCGAGCCTCGCCTCCGGGGACATCGTAGAGATAGTAAACCCTCTTTACGTCGAAAGGCAGGGTTTTACCGTTCTCCACGACCGTAAGATTCCCCTTGCGCTCGCTGTGGTGAGTGTCAAGCTCCAGCACAGAGCAGTCGAATACGCTAAATTTCCCCATCCTTCTTAAGCTTTAGAAACTCCTCGTAGTCACGGATATAGTCCTCCGCCGAATATGGTTCCGAGCCGAACTCCAGGGCAAGGGAATTGGTCGAGAAATTGTCGAGACTGCGCCACAGGCCGCTCGGTATGTAAAGAGCGTAGTATGAGCGCTTCAGGCTGAAAGTCTTCTGCGTCGTCCCGTCGTCCACTACCACGTCGAAGGCCCCTGAGAGCGCGATTACGACCTCCTGGTTCTTCCTGAAAGCGTGGGCGCCGCGCTCCTCTCCGCCTGGAACATCGTAGATCCAGTAGGTCCGTCTGATGGGGAAAGGAATCTGGCTCCCCTCCTCCGCGAAGGAAAGGTTTCCCCTCGCGTCGAGGAACTTCGGCAGTTCAATCAGTCTTACGTCTTCGACGCTCATCGCCTAGTCGCGTTTGAAAATATCCCTTGTATAGACCTTGTCCATCACGTCGTCGAGGACCGCGTCGTAGCGGTTGGCGATTATGGCGTCGGACTGGGCCTTGAAGCTCGCAAGCTCGTTGACAATCCTTGAGCCGAAGAAAGTCGTCCCGTCGGGAAGCGAGGGCTCGTAGATTATGACCCTGGCACCCTTCGCCTTGATCCGCTTCATTATGCCCTGAATCGCGCTCTGGCGGAAATTGTCCGAATTGGATTTCATAGTCAGGCGATAGACCCCGACCACGACTTCCCTTTCCTTCGCCGTATCGTAAGCGCTTGAGGCAGTGTAATATCCGGCCTTTTCCAGCACCCTGTCCGCAATGAAATCCTTGCGAGTACGGTTCGACTCCACGATAGCCTTGATAAGAGTCTCGGGGACATCGTTGAAATTCGCAAGAAGCTGCTTGGTGTCCTTCGGAAGGCAGTAGCCGCCATAGCCGAAGGAGGGATTGTTATAATGGTCGCCGATACGCGGATCCAGACAGACACCCTGGATAATCGCCTGAGTGTCAAGACCCTTCATCTCGGCATAAGTGTCAAGTTCATTGAAATAGCTCACCCTCAGGGCGAGATAAGTGTTCGCGAAAAGCTTCACCGCCTCCGCCTCCGTCGAGCCCATAAACAGCACCGGCACATCCTCCTTCAGCGCCGCCTCCTTCAAGAGCCCCGCAAAAGTCTCCGCCGCCTCCCTGAGTGTGCGGCAGGATGGTGGAAAGCCTTCGGGGCGTGTTTCTCCCGAAACCGTGCCACCCTCGGCATCGTAAGAGGGAGGGGCCCATTTATGGGAGGGGTCGCGGAGCGACGTTTCGGGAGAAACAACCCCCGAAGGCCAGCTGGCCACGGCCGCCTCGTCACAGCCGATAATGATACGGCTGGGATAAAGATTGTCGTAGAGAGCCTTCGACTCACGAAGAAACTCCGGCGCAAAAAGAATCCTCGGCGTCACGACCCTGAAAGAGCCGTCCGCGAGCCTCTCCCGGTAGCTGAACTTCTCCCGCACCGCCTTCGTATAACCCACCGGAACAGTCGACTTGATAACCATCACCGCCTCCGGATTCACGCTCAGCACAAGGTCCACGACCTCCTCAACGTGCGAAGTGTCGAAGAAATTCTTCTTCGGATCATAATTGGTCGGAGCGGCAATGACCACGAAATCCGCGTCCCTGTAAGCCGCCGCCCCGTCAAGGGTCGCGCTCAGATGCAAGTCCTTCTCAGCCAGATACTTCTCGATGTACTCGTCCTGAATCGGACTCACCCGCCTGTTAATCTTTTCAACCTTCTCTGGAACCACATCCACCGCCACGACCTCATTTCGCTGACTCAGAAGAGTCGCGATGCTCATACCCACATAACCCGTTCCTGCAACTGCTATTTTCATTGCTCAAAAATATTTTTAACCTTCTCGTAAGACTCGAGATTGCCAATATCATAACGCGGCCCCGGCATCTCCCAGGCATATACCGCCGTACGCTCGCTCAGCCAAGCCGCCAGAGACCCCGGTGCATCCACCCCGCAGCCATCCGCTATCGCCTCCTCCACCCTCGCGAGATCCTCGCGGGTGTAGAAATAGAACGGCGGACAGCACCAGTGGCTCTTCGGCTCCGAAGGCTTTTCCTCCATCGACAGCACCCTGTCGGAAGAATCCACCTCCACAATCCCCGACTTATGCAGCCGCTTCTCATCCGGCTCGAAGTAACGCATAATGCAACTCGTCCCCTTCCCCCCGCAATAAGTGACAAAATCTTTCAGGCTGAAAGACAGCAGATTATCCCCCGCCATCACCAGAGCGTCATCATCTATGCCATAAGTCTTGACCGAGAGCAGCAAATCCCTCACCGCCCCCAGTCTCGTCTCATTGCTCGACGTCCCGTCATCCACCACCCGTATCACCGCCGGGCGTGTTTCGCCAGTGCGGCCGCTAGGTCGAAGGCCGACCGGGCGTGTTTCTCCCGAAACCGTGCCACCCTCGGCTTCGTAAGAGGGAGGGGCCCATTTATGGGAGGGGTCGCGGAGCGACGTTTCGGGAGAAACTACCCCGGAAGGCCGCCCAGCCGCGGGCGAGACGCGCCCGGCCGCCCAGTCCTCGAAGATATGGGCAAACTTATGGTTAGTGACAACAACGTACTCATCGACAAGACCGCTCGCCGACAGATCGTCGATCAGCCAGTCCAGGATTGCCTTGCCCCCAACCTCGAGCAACGGCTTCGGAAAATTCTCAGTGAGCGGATAAAGCCTCGTGGCATAGCCCGCGGCCAAAATTATACATTTCATAGCTGAACCCCGTCTGCACTCTCGCAGAAAAACACATCATACTTCCCCCTCATCTCAGGGAAAGCCGCCAGATAAGCCTCAGACACAGAACGACTTATCGACTCCTCATAAGCCGGATCGATAAGAGCCATACAGCAGCCCTTGAAACCGGCCCCCGAAAAACGGCCGCCATAGATTCCATCGGTCCTCGTCATAATCTCATAGAGCTTGATCTGCTCCGGCGCCCCCGACTCCCAGTTATGGATACTGCTCCATCCCGACTCGAACGAAAGCCGCCCGTAAGCCTCGATATCGCCCCGCTTCCAAGCCTCAGCCCCCTTCTCTACACGCTCAAACTCCGTGTACCAATGCTCGCAACGCCTTGCCCAGGGAGCCGGAAGACGGTCCTTGAACTGCTCATAGACCTCACGCGGGACATTCCGTGCCATAGCCTCCTTGAATTTCCCATACTCCTGCCCGGCAAAAGCCTGCAGGGCATAGACCCCGGCCCTGAGCTCATCTACGCGCATATTGTACTTCGAACCCGCAAGCGAATGCTCCAGGCCGGAGAAGAAAATCGCAATCTTATAGGGCTTCATCGCAGGATTCTCCGGAAGAAGGCTGTAGGAGCCGTCCTTCGTGTCGAGATAGAGAAGATGATTCCTGCGGCTCAGCACCTCGCAGCTCTGGTCAAGCTTACCTACATTCACCCCCACATAATTCAGTTCCGCGTCATAGGCCACGTCAATCAGTTCCTGCTGAGCGAGAGTGATTCCATTCACCCTGCAAAGGCCCTGCAGGAAAGCGATTATGACCGCAGCGGACGAAGAGAGACCGCCTATCGGCAGCGAGCCATCGATGACCCCGCAGATGCCGACCTGGAGCCGGAATTTCTTCCCCAGAGCCCAGGTGGCCCCGCGAAGATAATCCGCCCAGTCCCCCTGTTTCGAGGACGGGACCGACGCCACGTGCCACTGGGCACGCTTCGGGAACTGCAGGGAGGTCATTTCCACCACGCCGTTCTGCTTGGGCGAATAGGCGATGCTGATGCCCTTGTCTATGGCCAGACCCGTGATCTTTCCGAGATTATGGTCAGAATGGGCCCCTATCGGGCAGATGCGGTACGGGCAGAAGGAAATCCCCTCGGGGTCCCTTCCATAGACCTGGCTGAATCTTTCTTCGTAACGGGACATTACTGCTTTTTCAGTTCCTCCTGGATGTACTCCAGCGAGGCGATCTTCGCCTTCGTCTGCTCGAGGTCAAGACGGAGGGCGTTGTTGGAATTGAACTCATCGATGGTGACGCGCCTGATGTCTCCCTCGACGAAGAATTTGTCGTAGTTCAGGTCGCGGTTGTCCGCCGGGACACGGTAGAAATCCCCCATATCCTCAGCCTTGGCGCACTCCTCCTTGGTCAGCAGAGTCTCGTACATCTTCTCGCCGTGGCGAATGCCGATGACGCGGATGTCCTCCTTGCGGCCGCCGAAGAGTTCGCACACGGCCTCCGCCTGGGTCTGTATGGTGCAGGCAGGAGCCTTCTGGACAAGGATATCGCCGTTCTGGCCGTGCTCGAAAGCGAAAAGGACCAGGTCCACGGCCTCGTCGAGGCTCATAATGAAGCGGGTCATCGAAGGCTCGGTGAGGGTGATCGGCTGTCCGGCGCGGATCTGGTCGATCCACAGGGGAATGACGCTGCCGCGGGAGCACATCACGTTGCCGTAGCGGGTGCAGCAAATCTTGGTCTTGTTGGTCTGGCGGCTCTTGGCCACGGCGACCTTTTCCTCGATGGCCTTGGTTATGCCCATCGCATTGATCGGATAGGCGGCCTTGTCGGTGGACAAACAAATAACGCTCTTGACGCCGGCTTCGATTGCCGCGGTAAGAACGTTATCCGTGCCGATGACATTGGTCCTGACGGCCTCCATCGGGAAGAATTCGCAGCTCGGGACCTGCTTGAGCGCGGCTGCGTGGAAAATGTAGTCCACGCCGGGCATTGCGCTGCGGCAGCTCTCCAGAGAGCGTACGTCGCCGATATAGAACTTGATCTTGTGGGCCACGTCGGGATATTTGGCCTGGTATTCGTGACGCATATCATCCTGCTTCTTCTCGTCACGGGAGAAAATGCGGATCTCCCCGATATCGGTGCGCAGGAAGCGTTTCAGGACGGCATTGCCGAAACTTCCGGTGCCGCCCGTAATCATAAGTGTTTTGTCTTTGAAAATGGACATATTTCTACGATGTTAGATTTTTTCCTGTCTGGTCTGCCTTGTTGACTATGGTCACGGTCCCGCCGTGGAACTGGCGCTCGGCCTCGAGTTCGCGACGGACCTCGCTGCGCACTTCGCTGCGGACCTTCTCCATTTCCTCCTCGACCATTTCTTTCACCGTCCCCTGTATTGCAACGCGGTAGGCTTTGTGCCGGACGGAGCGGAGCCAGTGGCGCTCCGCCTTGTACATTTCGACTAGGACCATCACGCCAACGACCGCGAACACCAGCACGGCAATAGCACTGGCTACGACCAGGACCCATTTGATGAAAGTAAAGATACTTGACCAGTCGAAAGTGGATTCAGTGTACTCCACACCCAATTCCTCCGCACCTTGGCGGACCTTTCTCACGAGTGGAAGAAAAAGCAGAATTCGATACATTTGCTGTGGTATATAGTTTTAATTCCCCGCCGCTCAGTGGAATATGCGGCAGGTAAAGGTCTGAACGCGCCCGGCTCCAATCCTGGAGCTCTCTGCGGATTCAGTCTGTTCCTTTGGAACAATTAAACAAACAAAGATAAATATTATTTCGCAGATTGCAAAATATTAGATGATTCCTTTGCAGAGATTTCCGCCCAGTCGAAATGGCGGGGGTCGAAATCTGGAGCCTGAGGATCGTCCAGAATCTGCAGAGCCTTGGCCGCAAATGCCGCGCAGAACGCCTCCGGATCATCATCCAGCGGCACACAGTTCTGCTCTCCGATAACTTCCGGGATGCCTCCGGTCAGGCTGCCGACCGCCTTGCATCCCGACGAAAGGGCTTCAGCCAGGACAAGAGCCATTCCCTCCGCTTTGCTTGGAAGGACGACAAGGTCAATGCAGTTCATAAGTTCCGGAAGAGACTCGTGCGGAAGATTCCCGAAAAAGCGGAAATCCGGAGCGGCCTTCCTGATGGAGCCAAGCAGCGGTCCGTCCCCTATTACCCAGAATACCAGGTCCTTACGCTTCATTTTGGCGTATATCTCCGGCAGCAGTTCAGCCTGCTTGATTTTGAAAAGATTGCCCATGAAGGCGACGACTTTCACTCCCTCGACGCAATGTTTCCGGCGAAGGAGCAGACGCTCCGCCTCGCTGCGTTTCTGAAAAGCGGCATCCACACCGTTAGGCAGCACTGTTTTCCTGCCGGGTCCTACGGCCTCCGATGTCTTGAGCAAAGCCTTGCTGACAAAATAGTTTATCTCCGCCTCGGCAATGAGAGAGGCTGTCTCAGCTTTGATGCAGGGATACTTGAAGGGTTTGGTATGGATGTCGGAGCCGTGCCAGGTGACGGAATAAGGAATGCCGTAGCGGCGCTTTGCCTCCCTCGCCACGAAGGCTCCTTCGAAGCTGTGTGCGGAGATGAAATCATAGTCTTTCAATCGCTCTGAAAGGCGCTTCAGGAAGCGGGGATAAAACCACGGTCTGAGGCCGAGTTTGTAGAAGAGAAAGTGATCTGCGACGCCGTAGGATTTCCAAATCATCTGATATGGCAATCCTTTGAAGCTCAAAGTGTCAGGATGGCCTATTTTATGTTCCGCTTTACCATCCAGGAAACGCTTCCCAAGGAGGGTTCTCTCAATGGGGCCATAGCTCAGCTGGACACAGAAAACATCGACTTCAAGCTCCGGATCGGCGGCGAGATGCCGGGCGCGTTCCAACTTGGAAAGGAAGGTCCCTTTCTGGTTGAAAATATCCTCTTCGAACACTATCGCGACGCGTTTCATAGGGCGGAGAATTCTTGAAGCATTTCTTCTGCGATCCTGGAGGCCGAGGCCTTTTCCAGAAGGGACTGTCTTCGGCTGAAATCAAAGCTCTCGAAGGCGCAGCGTCTCATCGCTTCCGCTATGGCTTCGGCCTTATGGGGACAGACTATCACCGAGGGCTCTCCCGAAAGGAGTCTGCGGGCAGGGCTTCCCGGCCCGGTCACGCTTATTATGGGCCTTGTATATTGCAGATAGACAAAGAGTTTGCTCGAAAGATAGACGTCGTTTTCAAGCTCGGCGTCTATGTCCAGAAGGGCCGTCGCCTCAGCGATGAGGGGCTCTATATCATCGGTCCATTCCAGCAGGCTTATCTTGTCTTTGCAGTGCGGCGCAAATGCCTCGATTTCTTTGAGCACTCTCCTGTCCGTGCCGGCAAAAACCAGCCTTGCATCGAAGTCCAGGGAGGAAAATGCCTCCAGGACAGAGCCTGCCTTGCGGCGGCCGTAGATTCGTCCGGCGTAGAGGAATACTGGCGGTTTGGCGGGTGGCGGAAGGCTTTGCACGGAAGAGTCTGAAACCGGGGGAAGGAAGACTCCCCTCTTCAGGCTTGGAGGCAGCATAGTTCCCTCATACTCAAGCATTTCCTCTGTAAGTCCGCCGAGAAATGACATAGATTTCGCGCAGCGACGGATTATGGCCTCGACGCTCCTTCTGTATGGACCATTTCCCACCCATTCCGGCGGAGAAGGTATAGCGTCCACGAAGTAGCAGGCCCAGGGCTTTCCGCATCGCTTTTTCCAATATTCTCCGGCCTCCAGAGCCCAGAAACGGTCGTTGGAGCAAAGGCTCAGGATCAGGTCCGCATCCTCAGGGAAATAGATTCCACGACGCTTGATGCGGGACACAAGGTCCCCTTTGAACAGCACGGTCAGGATGCGTTTCATCCAGTGCTTCATCCTCGGGAGCCGGACTGTCTGCAGGCTGCGGTATTTTATGGACTCGCTCCCCTTGTATTCCGCCACCGCCAGATCCAGCGTACAGCGCTCTGAAAGGGCTGTCAGCAGCCTTTCATAGAGGATTCCGGGGGCATTGGAGCCGACTTCCTGGGCTAGGACGAAGACTTTCATTTGCTGCGCGGGAAAAGATGGTCACGGACTTTCAGCAGGAACTCCAGAAGGGAAAAGCCGCCCCGGCGGAAGCGTCCTCTCATCCAGCGGTAGCGCCGGGTCCGCAGGAAATGCAGGTCTTCACCCGTGAGAATGAGAGTATCAGGCGCGAAGCCTTTCAGCGGGTCCTCCAGCAAATCCTCGAATGGGGCAAGTCCTTCACTTCCAAGACGCCTCAGTTCCGCTCTGTCGTGTAGACGGTATAGGTAGCCGTTCGACTTGTCGGAGGCGCAGGTGCAGAGGTAGTGGAACACTATGGATCCTCCAAGATAGCGTACTCCGCTCATAGCCTGGCAGTTCCATTCGTCCGGAAGGCGGCTGATACAGCCCTGGAAGGCGGCATCCGTCTTTGCGAGCGAGGGCTGGTCGGAATAGACCCCGGCCTTGCAGCCTTCGAGATAATTCTGCTGCCATAGGCTGAAGAAGCGGCGGTTCTGCTCGTTGTCCCTGACCAGCATTACTCCGCTGTTGAAATATTCCTCAACTCCGGCCGCGTCGAAACCGATGCGGCGGCAGAGCGAGAGGATGGCGTCCCGGTGGGAATGGACAGAGAGCGGAACGTGTATGTCAAGGCAGGCGCCGAAATCCACTTCCGGCTCATTTTCAGGGACTTGGCGGCAGAAGAGGGTGTCCGTGTCGACATAGAGGAAATCTCCGTCCACATAGTTCCGCATCCCGGTTTTCAGCAAGCGCGAGCGTTGCATTCCGCTGAGGGAGGCATCGAGTTCTTTCACTATCACTTCGTCGAAAAGCGAGATGAAGTCTTCGCCCTTGACTCCCCTGCCCCCGAAAGCGTCGCGGCTAAGCCTGTCGGTCAGGAGGGTGACTTTTATTCCGGGGTTGTGGCGCCTTAGGGAATGGACGGAAAGCGCTGCCTGCTCGAGGTAGATGTCCCCGGGCGAGCTCACCAGCACATATAAGATTTTCATAGACACAACTTACAAATATAGATATTTTTAATTACATTTGCACTATGGCGAGCCGCTCAGACATCAGAATCGCGAAGAACACCCTCATCATATATATAAGGATGGCGGTGACCATTGTCGTGGGTCTTATTTCGAGCCGGTTGGTGCTGCAGGCGCTCGGGGCGTCGGATGTGGGCATATACAGCGCGGTCGGAAGTGCGGTGATGCTGGTTTCGGCCATAACTACGGCTATGACCGCCACCACTGTCCGCTTTATGAACATAGAACTCGGCAAGAGCGGAGGCAATCCCGGTCGGATGTTCAACATCTGCCATACGATCCATATCGGCGGCGCTCTCCTGCTGCTTCTCATTCTCGAGACCATAGGCCTTTGGTATATCCACAACAAACTGAATGTGCCGCCCGGGAAGGAGGCCGACGCAATGTTCGTCTTCCAGGTCTCGACCCTGGTGGCCTGCCTCTCGATCGCCAATGTGCCCTTCCAGGGCCTATTTACCGTCCACGAAAAATTCGGGACCATAGCCATAGTGGACATACTGAACGCCTTCATAAAGCTCGGCCTGGTCGTCTGCCTCCTGCTTTTTGTCCGGAAGGATGGCCTGAGGATATATGCCTTGATGATGTCTGTTATGACTCTGGTCTCCTTCGTTGTCTATCATCTGCTCTGCCGAAGGAAGTGGCCGGAGATGGTCCGATGGTCCTTTGTCAGGGAGTGGAAGGACTATAGGGATGTGCTTCATTTCAACAACTGGAACTTGCTGCATTCCAGCGCGGTGATAAGCCGTTCCCAGGGTTCCAATATGCTTATAAACGCCTTTTTCGGGACCATGGTCAATGCGGCTTTCTACTATGCGGCGACCTTGCAAAACTATGTGAGTCAGTTCATTTCGAATTTCGACACGGCCTCCGCGCCGCAGATTGCGCAGAGCGTCGGCTCGGGTGAGATTCCCCAGGCGACCGCCCTTGCCCGGCGCACCGGACGGATCTGCCTGCTGCTCTTCCTGCTGCTGTTTTTCCCGCTTTGGTGCGAAATGGATTTCATAGTCGAGCTATGGCTGGGCAAGAATGTTCCCGCCGAGACATTTCTGATGTGCCGATGGACTCTCGTAGTGGCTGCGGTGTCGGCGACTTCCGCCGGGCTGGTCCAGCTGATCAATGCCCTGGGGCGCATCAAATGGTACAAAATCGAAGTCAGCGTGCTGTTTTTCGGCTGCCTTCTCGCCGGCTGGCTGCTTTTCCGCGCGGGCTTCCCGGCCTACACGATAATCGTCAGTTTCGTTGTGGCGGATCTTCTTAACCGGCTGATTCAGTTCATTCTGCTGCGCTTCCAGTTCCGTTTCGACGTAGCAGGCTACTTTAGGGAGGCTTATCTTCGGCCCTTTATGGTCTTTGTCCTTATGGGCGCATACCTCCTGATATATCCGCATTTCGGTTTCGACGGCATCTGGCTCCGCCTGCTTGGCGTTTTCATTACGCTGATACTGAGTATGCTCGCGGTGTTGTTTGTCGGCCTCACCCCTTCCGAGCGCTCCTCGCTGAAAAGGTTCGTTTTTCGTCGCGCATAGGATTCACGAGCGGATTGTCACGTGCAAGATTCGCGGAGGCGGATTGTCACGTGCAAGATTCGCGGAGGCGGATTCTCCTTGCACCCAAACGATTTGCACAATTGCAGGAATGCAAGCGTTTTCACCCGCAAAATGACGTAAAAATGCGGGTGAAACGTTATGTGGCTTCAGTTTCACCCGCAAAAAAGCCCTAAAATGCGGGTGAAAACGCAGGGAGCAAGCAGGTGAGGCGACGGCAGCTTGGAGGCAAGCCGTCGGCAGGAGAGGCGTTGGCTTACAGGCGAGCCGTCGGTGCCCCAAAAGGCCAGTTTCCCGGCACGGACCTGTGGTTTGTAGGTGTACGGGCACATTTCCAGGCGTTTTCCTGCCCTGAACAGCGTTTTGCGGGTGCGCGGGCAGGGTTTTGCCCGTTTTCCTGCCCGTGGACGTATTATTTAGGGACGCGGGCACGTTTCCAGGCGTTTTCCTGCCAATGGCAGGGGCAAAGGCTAGCGAAAGCACGCACCGGCGGCGGCCGGCTGTCATGGCCGCCGCCTGAGGGGCCTACCGCGAGCTCGCCTCAAGGGCTCGCGTCCGGCCCCTCTGCTTGCCGACGGAACCCTCTTTCCCCGCCAACAAAAACGCTTCATTGCCGCGTCGACAGCTGGAGCTCATCCAGCACGCGATTTGACGTCAACGCGGACGAGGATAGGCTGCGGGCGACTACTGAACACGCGTCGGACCGGAACGTCACGGCCTTGAACGTCACGAGGCAACGGCCGCCGCGAGGAGGGCCATTGCACAGAGCCCACCACAGCGGCGCGCCGTAGCCGCCGGCCATGACAGCCGGTCGGCGGCGGTGCCGGAAAAACTGGCTCTGGCGGGACGGAGATCTCCAAATCGGTGGTCGGTGCCCGCAAAGGCACGTTTCCCGGCACGGATTCGTGTTTTGAGTCCCTCGGTGCCCGGTGGTGGAGGCAGACGCTATACCAGCAACAGGCGACGCCTTTGCCCAATGGCAGGGGCAAAGGCTTCCGTTAGAGCGCACCGGCGGCGGGCGGCTGTTATGCCCGCCGCCTGAGGGGCCTACCGCGAGCTCGCCTCAAGGGCTCGCGTCCGGCCCCTCTGCTTGCTGACGCTCGGGAAGTGCTTGCCGCGTGTAGGACAAAAACGGCCACTGGTGCAATCTACGCCGACACACGGCAAGACGTAATGCCGGGCGGGCAGGATGGTGGAACCGAGGAGCGCACAAGTGAATAACCGTTGCAGGTGTAACAAAACCGCGCACATCTGCAACGCCATAGGGGCCTACATTGCCGAAATGCGTCGCAGGTGTAACAGTCTTTGGCACACCTGCAGCACTTTCCCTCACTGCTCTACGGGAGACAGTTCATCGGAAGGCAAATATCAAGGAGCAAAGGAGATGTGCCCGTGCAAGCACACAAAAAGCCGCAGCGCAAGTTGCTGATGGGCAGACAAATACGCAGAAGTCTCTGTCCCGAGCGGGACAAAGACTAAAGCACTATGCGTTGATTGTCAGCGAATTACAAGGCGGCGCGGGGCTGGCGCAGGGTGAAGGGGCATCGCGCAAGAGAATGGCATTGCACAAGAGAGAGACATTGCACAAGGGGAAGATGCACTGCGTAAGGGGCTGAATATCAGCGCAGAATCCTAAAGGATGTTCATTGACTGCTCGCGGATTTTTTCGAGCTCGTCTTTCATACGGACAACCAGCGCCTGGATGCCGGCGTGGTTGGCCTTGGAACCGGTGGTGTTGATCTCGCGGCCCATCTCCTGGATGATGAAACCCAGTTTCTTGCCAGGATACTCTTCCCCGTCGATTGTATCCATAAAGTACTTGCAGTGCTGGCGCAGGCGGACCTTCTCCTCGTTGATGTCGTATTTCTCCAGATAGAAGATCAGCTCCTGTTCGAAGCGGGAAGGATCCACTTTGGCCGAAAGCTCGGCGAGATTCTTCTGAAGGCGGGCGCGTACGGACTCAATCCTCTCAGACTCAAGTGCTTCCACCTCTTTATACAAATCCAGGATATTCTGCACCCTGCCGGTGACGTCCTTGTAGAGCGCAACCCCTTCGCGGCGGCGATAGTCTTCCAGCGCCTTAAGCGCAGACACGAAGGCAGCCTCCACTTTTGGCCATTCGCTCTCCGCGATCGCATCCCCCGACTTGCCGACCACATCCGGAAGACGCAGTATGGCATTTGCCAGAACGGAAGCGTTAGCAGGGTGCTTCATTGCAGCTTTCCCGAGAGGAATCTCCTCGTCAAGAGCGGCGGCAATGCTCTGCCAGTAGCTGTGGAAAGCCTCCTTGTTGACGGAGTGGACTCCCCCGGCTTCACCAGCTTCCAGCGAAAGGTACACATCTATGGTTCCCCGGACCAGTTTCTCTGCAATCATCTTCCGGACAAGAAGGTCCTTGTCCTTGGGCAGCAACTGGCTCTTGACAGAGATATCGGCGCTCTTCCCGTTCAGGGAGCGTATCTCGATTACGAGTTTTCCGGCAGCGAGAAGGACTTCGGCCTTCCCGTAGCCTGTCATTGACTGGATCATTTTATGATTCCTTCTTCCTTGAACACTTTGGTCAGAGCGTCGACGGCCTTGTCGACCTGCTCTTTGGTATGCGTAGCCATAAGAGAGAAACGAATTAGGGTGTCCTGGGGCGCACAAGCCGGAGGTATGACAGAATTGATGAACACACCCTCGTCAAATGCACGTTTGGTCACGACAAAGGTCTTCTCCAAGTCGCGGACATAGAGAGGTATGATAGGACTTTCGGTCTCCCCGATTTCGAAACCGGCCTCGCGGAAACGGCGCAGGGCATAGTTGGTCACCTCCCAGAGATGGGTGATGCGCTCCGGCTCCTTCTGGATGATATGAAGGGCCTCGAGGGCGCTGGCGGTAGCCGCCGGAGTATCCGAAGCCTGGAAGATATAGGTCCTGGCGTTATGGCGTAAGAAATTGATAATCACCTTGTCGGCAGCGATGAAGCCGCCGATCGAGGCTAGGCTCTTGGAGAAGGTTCCCATAATCAGGTCAATCTCCGAAGTGAGGTTGAAATGGTCACAGACTCCCCTTCCTCCACGGCCGAAGACTCCGATACCGTGGGCCTCGTCGACCATAATGACCACATTTTCGTACTTGTGCTTGAGTTCGACGATCTCAGGGAGCTTGGCGAGGTCGCCTTCCATTGAAAAGACGCCGTCCACGACTATCAGTTTGACCGCGTTCCGAGGGCATCTTCTGATGCGGCGCTCCAGGTCGGTCATATCGTTGTGCTTGTAATGGAGGCCCTTGGCGAAGCTGAGGCGGCGGCCGTCGACTATGGAAGCGTGGTCACGGTCGTCACAGATAATGAAATCGTCCTTGGTCAGGAGCTGGGGTATTACGCCGGAATTGACGGTGAAACCGGTGGAGAAGCAGAGGGCTTCGTCCTTGCCGACAAACTCCGCCAGCTCCTTTTCGAGCTGAAGGTGAATGTCCAGAGTCCCGTTCAAAAAACGCGACCCGGCGCAACCGGAGCCATATTTTTTCATAGCCTCGATACCGGCGTTGATCACTCTGTCGTCTCCGGTAAGCCCGGTATATGCATTCGAACCGAACATCAGAATCTGATGTCCGTCCATAGTGACTTCTGTTCCCTGTTTGCTTGTAATCGGCCGGAAATAAGGGTAAATCCCCTTCTCCATCATCTTCTGCGGCAAATCATATTTTGCCAGCCTTGCGTGTAATAGACTCATCAATTTTTTGTTTTGTGAGTTGCAAATTTAGTAAAAATTGTTTTTAGTGCAACGGAATGGGATTTTTTTCGTACCTTTGAGACTTGAAAAACACCTTTATCATTATATGGAAGAGAATCCCCGCAAGCTGAATTTCCTTGAAGAAATCATCGAAAAAGACCTCGCCGAAGGCAAAATGGACTCCATCATCACCCGTTTTCCTCCCGAGCCAAACGGTTATCTGCATCTCGGTCACGCCAAGAGCATCTGCCTGAATTTCGGACTCGCCGAGAAATACGGCGGCAAGACTAATCTCCGCTATGATGACACCAATCCGACCAAGGAGGACACCGAATATGTGGATTCCATCAAGGAGGACATCCACTGGCTGGGCTTCCAATGGGACAAGGAACTCTATGCTTCGGACTATTTCGACCAGCTTTACGAGTGGGCCGAAGAGCTCATCAAGCGCGGCCTGGCCTATGTCGACGACCAGACGCAGGAGGAAATCCGGCTCGGACGCGGCACCGTGGACAAGCCCGGCACCCCCTCTCCCTGGAGGGATCGTTCCGTAGAGGAAAACCTCAGGCTCTTCCGCGAAATGAAGGCCGGAAAATATGCCGAAGGAGAAAAAGTGCTCCGCGCCAAGATTGATATGGCCCATCCGAATATGATGTTCCGCGACCCTCTGCTGTACCGCATCAAGTTCGCCCATCATCACCGTACCGGCGACAAGTGGTGCATCTATCCGATGTATGACTTCACCCACGGCCAGTGCGACTCCATCGAGCATATCACCCACTCTATCTGCACCCTGGAATTCGATGTCCACCGTCCGCTGTATGACTGGTTCATAGAGACTCTGGGCATCTATCCGTCGCATCAGTACGAGTTCGCCCGTCTGAACCTGACCTACACGCTGATGTCCAAGCGCAAGCTGCTGGAACTGGTCCAGAAGGGCCTCGTCGCCGGCTGGGATGACCCCCGCATGCCCACGCTCTGCGGCGTGCGCCGGCGCGGCTATACCGCCGAGGCGCTCAAGATGTTCTGCGACAAGATCGGCGT
>JAEEGL015790755.1_pt1 | contig 74716 bp, 56 predicted proteins | sample 9134231 | NCBI WGS metagenome assembly JAEEGL01 (sample SAMN16246548, study PRJNA631951) | gut metagenome | biome: gut microbiome; feature: rumen; material: fiber-attached | host: Bos | place: Iran: Karaj | collected 2018-10 | reverse complement strand
GTTTCGTATTTCCGAAGCGACACTAATAACAGTTGCTGTACTAGGCGGTTCACCGGGTGCGTTTCTAGGCATGAAAGCATTTCATCATAAGACAAAGAAGAAAAAGTTCACCGTAACTGTGCCTCTGTTCGCTGTATTATTAGTGATTTGCAGTGTCTATTTACTATATCAGAACTATCATATTGTAGTTACTGAATATGAATATGAAGCTGATACCCAGATGAAGATAGTTCAGATATCAGATTTGCATAACCGGTTGTTTGGCTTAAAACAAAAAACTCTTTTGAATAGGATTAAACAGTGTGAACCGGATATTATAGCAGTAACTGGTGATGTCGTTGATTATAATTTTACCTGTTATCAGTTTGCAAAAGACTTTTTTAAAGGAGCGGTTGATATTGCGCCTGTATATTATGTTACCGGTAATCATGAAATGTGGCTGGACAAAGCTGAATATACAGATTTTGTTTCTGAAATAGAAAGCTACGGAGTTCATTTTATGGATGGTAAGACTGAGAAACTTGATGATGTGATAATTGCGGGAGCTGCTAACAACTCTAATGTTACGGATTACAACTGGGTAAATGACAGTCGCTTAAAAATATTGCTTTCACATGAACCGGAAAAATATGAACAATATAAAAGCACTGGTGCTGATATAGTTTTAACCGGGCATATTCATGGTGGACAGATAATCATTCCTGAAAAAGGCGGTCTGTTGTCACCTGATATGGTATTCTTTCCGGATATGTATGAGGGAGAGCATCAATTCGGAGATATGACCATGTATCTAAGTAGAGGTCTGGGTAATAGCATTTTCCCAATAAGAATCAATAATTACCCTGAGATTGTACTAATTAAGATAAAAAAAAGATAGGATAATTTCCACTTTACATATCCCCAATTGTTTTGTAAAATATAAATATCTAAAAGCGGGACAAAAAGATAACGAAATTTAAAAGATATTAAAATCAATATATAAGCGATTATTTCGTATAGAAAACGTTTATAAAAGATTAAAAAACCATACAAAGGGGGAAAAAGACATGTTACATTCTTTTACTCGAAATCATAACGATTTATCAACAGAGGCAGGTTTTCAGTTTGAATTTTTCTGTGATTGTTGTGGAAATGGATTTAGAAGCACATTCGTAGAATCCAGCACATTTGAACAAAAGAAAAAATCTGAGAGAACAGGTGGATTTGCAGCTTCTCTAGGAGGGTTGCTCGGAGGAAAAGCCAGTGATCTTGGATGGGCTTTAGAGCGTGGAAGCAGCATATTGGGAGACAGATTCGCCGGTGATTCTCCTGCATGGAGAAAAGAGCAGGAAAAGGCATTTGATGAGGCTCAAGAAGAGGTACGTCCTAATTTTAGAAAGTGCCCTGCATGTAATAAGTGGGTTTGCCCTGATTGCTGGAATGAAGATGAAGGTCTTTGTACTGATTGTGCACCTCGTGAGGCTAGTTATGTTGCTCAGGCTCGTAATCAGGCTATGAGACGAAATATAGACGAAGCCGCTGAAGAGGCAACTGTATGGCAAGGGAAAATAGAAACCAGAACTACTGTATGTCCGAAGTGTGGAAAGCCTTCCGGTAATGGAAAGTTCTGTAACAATTGTGGAGCGCCACTTGGCACACAACGTTGTCCAAACTGCGGAGCAGAGGTTGCTCTCGGACTTAAGTTCTGCGGCGAATGTGGTTCCTCCATGCAAAAAAGCGGAAAGTGCCCAAGCTGCGGATTTGAAAATGAGCCGGGCATGAAATTCTGCGGTAATTGCGGCGGTAAACTCTGATGAAGTATAGTGGCAGGGCACTGGGAAAGGATCAGCAATTATCCATAGAAACCGAGGGCCTTCGTATAGGTAGCATGTTTTATGATTTTGCTGATTTTTCTTATATTAAGCCGATAAATCATAAAGTAATAATAGATTTTAAAAATCAGGAACAATTGGAAATATCCATGTTGGGTTTTTCTTTTGATGGATTTTGGGAAGAACTGTCATCCTTTTATGCTAATAGAAATCTCGAAGCTCTTTTTGTGGATGAAAAAGTTATTATGAGATGTGAAGGAGAGTACTCACTTCCCGATGAAAGTGGAAGGGGCATCATAGACCTGTATCCAGATTCAGTATGTATCCTTCCACCCAGCAGTAAGGCTGTAAGAATTCCGCTTTGCTTTACCGATAGCATAAGTCTTGATGGATATGAGCTAAAATTTAGTATGAATTCAGGTAATTACTATATGGTTGGTAAGATGGGATATGATACAAAGCCATTTGCTCAAAGAGCAGAGCAAAGTGCAGCACTTGTTAAGAAAGAAAGAGAAAAGGCTATGAGTGCATTTAAAATCAAATCTCCTTATACAGATAAGGGGATGTTTCGTACCAAACAGAGTGATTATTATTGGAATGCAGCTCTAGGTGAAGGGGTATGTGCCTTGGAATTCTTTACTGATGAGGATACAGCTACATATCTTTATAGATTTAATGAAACAAAGGATACATTTTTAATGCATCTTAGAGAAGCTACAGAGGCAATGGGTATACATAGAGAAATAATATACTTATCCGATGATAAAATCAATGAAAAGCCTCTCTACCGTATGGCGGTGGAAAGGTCTGAATCTGTGCGCTTTCTTCGAGAACGATTATGTCAAAGATTAATACATAATCAAAACCATGAGAAAAATCTTATAGAATTTTTAGAAGAATAATTAAAACAAAGAACATTATATAAAGGAGACATAATATGGGAAAATACTATCAAGTATCAACTTTACAGGCACTGGCGCTTGGTTTTTCAAAATCAGTGATTACTGTGGAGCGACTGCTAAAGCATGGAGATGTGGGACTTGGAACTTTCGAAGATGTAGATGGGGAGATGATAGTATTGGATGGAAAATGTTATCGTGCAAAGAATAATGGAGATACAGTTTTGGCAGAACCGGAAAGAGGCGTTCCATTTGCAAGTGTATGTCACTTTCAACCCCAGAGATTTGAGGATGTCCCGGAAACTGATACTATAGAGCAATTAAAGCAGTGGCTTACATCTCGCATAGAAGAGGAATTTGGTCTTAATTCCATGTATGCAGTACGAATTGATGGAGAATTTCCGAAAGTAGATGCAAGGTCGGAATCAGGGACGAAGGCGCATCATATTACATTAAAAGATGCACTGAGTGTTACACAGAAAGCATTTGTTTTTGATAATATAAAAGGATCTTTAGTATGTGTATATTATCCGGATTATATGGATGGAATTAATGCTGCCGGATGGCATTTGCATTTCCTATCAGAAGATAAAAGGTGCGGAGGTCACGTGTTTGATATAAGTTTAAAAGAGGGTAAAGCTTCATTTTGTAAAATAACAAATGTAGAGATTAAAATCCCGGATTCTCCTGCCTTTGATACCTATGCTCTTAAGGGGGCTTCTCAGGAAGAAATAAAGAGCGTGGAACAAGGGAAAAAATAATAATGTAAAACTTCCGAGCAATTATGTTTATTCATAGTTGCTCTTTTTAATTGGCCTGACTTTGCTTTTGCAATTTTTGACATATTCCGATAAAAATGGTAATATATAGGACGAGTGTTTTTTTATTCAGTATACATTTACTGGTACTATGGATAGGTATTTGAAAGGGGATAAGTACATGGCAGGAAAAGCACCTAATAAACCTACGGAGGTTTCACAGGGGTTTAAGCTAAAAGGTCCTTTAAATAATTATTTTCTGTGGCCTTTGGTATTTATGGTCTTATTTGTAGGGTTAACTATATATGGATATACAAAAGATGTAATTATCGGTAATTATTGTATGGCTGCAACTATTATTTCAGGTGTATTTTCTTTGTATCTGATTTTTATTTCCAGAAGAAGAATATACGGCGAATTGGTTAGATTTGCCCAGGATTTTGGTGATTATCAGAGAGATATCATAGATGATATGAATCTGCCTTTTGCAATTCTTAGTGACGATGGACACATGCTCTGGAGTAATGCCGAGTTTTTAAAGATAATTGTCAACAAAAAGGCAGCAAAGAGAAATATATCCAATATTTTTCCGGATATTCTTCCTGATAGATTTCCGGGAATCGGTAAGGATGCTGAGTTTAATGAAACTATAGGCGATAAGATTTACAGGGTGGTTTTAAGAAGAACTCTTCTGAATTCCAAAGAAAATGATAATGAGCATGCCCTTCCTTTTGACAGAATAGCAGCGGTTGATTCTGCTATACTCATATCTCTCTATGATGAAACAAAGATAGCAGAGCTTACTCGCATGACCGTTGAGGAGAATCTGCTTGTAGGGCTTCTTTATATCGACAACTATGAAGAGACATTTTCGGAAAATGATGACGTAACACAGACATTGAGTCTTGCTATTACTGAGCGTAGGATTAATTCCTTTATGTCCGGTATAGATGCTATATGCAAAAAATTCGAAAAGGACAAGTATCTCTTTGTTTTTAGGGAAAAGTTCTTAGATGAAATAAAAGAAAAGAATTTCTCTGTTTTGGAGGATGTAAGAACCACCATTAACAATAATCAGACTACTTGTACCATAAGTATAGGTATTGGTACCGGCTCCGATTCATTTAACGGAAGATTTAACAAAGCCAGAGCAGCCATAGACCTTGCCCTTGGGCGCGGTGGTAATCAGGCTGTTATAAAGAATGACGACAGCGAAGAGTTCTTTGGAGGTAAAGAGGTTAAGATAGAGAGGACCACTCGTGTAAAGGCACGTATGAAGGCCTATGCCCTAAAGGAAATCATGGAGAACAAGGAAAGAGTTGTAATCATGGGTCATCAGATGGGTGATCTCGACTCATTTGGCTCCTGTGTAGGTATCTATAAGATTGCTAAAACCCTTGGTAAAAAGGCTTATATCGTGCTTGGAGAGTGCTCTGAAACGGTATATCCTATTCGTGATTCATTCGCAGGTAATAAATATGATAATGATATGATAATTGACAACGAACAGGCAGTAAATCTGGTTGATGAAAATACAGTCCTTGTAGTTGTGGATGTTAATAAAGCTGACAGAACGCAGTGCCCTGAGCTTTTAGAGCAGACCTCGTCCATCGTTGTTATCGACCATCATAGACAGGCAGGCAATGCTATAAGTAATGCAATTCTTTTCTATATAGAGCCTTACGCTTCATCTGCCTGCGAGATGATTTCTGAGATTACTCAGTACATTGACGGAGCTGACAAGCTTACTGTAGAGGAAGCCAATGCTCTGTATGCAGGTATTATGATTGATACGAACTATTTCACATCCAAGTGTGGTGTAAGAACATTTGAAACCATGGCTTACCTAAAGAGAAATGGTGCTGACATGGTTAAGGTAAGAAAGATGTTCCGTGAAGATATAGAAGAGTATCGTACAAAAGCACAGATTATAGCAAATACAGAGCTTTACAAGGATGGATATGCTATTACTGTTTCAAATCCTCAAAAATCTAAGGATCCGACTGTGCTTGGAGCTAAAGTTGCAAACGACCTTCTTAATATAGATAAGGTAAAGGCTTCCTTTGTACTTACGCCTTATAACGGGCAGGTATTTATATCTGCCAGGTCTATGGATGATGTAAATGTACAGGTTCTTATGGAGCGTATGGGTGGTGGCGGTCACCTTACAATGGCCGGCGCACAGCTTGAGGGAGAAAATGTAGAAGAAGCGAAAAAATCTCTTAAGGAAGTAATAGATGCCCAGATACAAAAAGAGGAAATCGCTAAGGAGAAGATAGCAAAGTCAAATAATTAAATTGGAGGAAAAATAAGTGGAAGTTATACTTTTAGAAGATATAAAATCTCTTGGAAAAAAGGGTGATAAGGTAACTGTAAAGGAAGGTTATGGTAGAAATTTTCTTATAAAAAACAAAAAAGCAGTTCTTGCAAATGCCAAAAATCTTAATGATCTTAAGCTTTCTAAGCAGCATGAAGAAAAGCTTGCTAAAGAGAAATTAGAAGCCGCAGAAGCATTAAGAGATGAGCTTGTTGATAAGAAAATACTAATGTCCATAAAGACAGGTTCCGGCGGAAGAAGCTTTGGAGCAATCTCTACAAAGGAAATTGCATCTGAGCTTAAAAAGCAATATGGAAAAGACATAGATAAAAAGAAGATGAGCTTAAAGGATCCTATAAAGGCTCCGGGAGTATATGATATTAAGATAAAGCTTCACCCGGAGGTAACACTTGTGATGAAGGTAGATGTTAAGGAGGCGTAGTTTTTTTAATGGATGATGTAAAAGTAGCCATGACTCCGCCCCATGACTTAAATGCTGAGATAGCTGTGCTTGGATCCATGCTTATGGATAGTGAGTGTATACCCAATGTTTCTGAGCTTATCTGTAAAGAGGATTTTTATTCTCCGCCATATGCAGCTGTTTTTGAAGTTTTGACCGATATGTATAAGAGTCGTATACAGATTGATCCTGTGACCCTTGTGGATAAACTTAAGGAGAGAGATATACCACCTGAGTACAGGAATACTGATTTTATAACCAGTCTTTATAACAGTGTTCCCATGTCTTCCAATGCGCAAAACTATGCTTCCATAGTATTTGAAAAAGCTCAGGCCAGGAGACTTATACAGGCGTCACAGCATATAATAAAAACCTGCTATGCCGGACATATGCCTCTCGAAGATATGCTTGATGAGTCGGAAAAGAAGATATTTGAGATTACCCAAAAAAGAGTTGGAAGTAATTTTGATAATATAAGTGATATCATGCTCAGAACCGTTGATTCCATAGAAGCGGCTTATAAGAGCGAAGGCAAGATTACAGGTATTCCCACAGGTTTTGTGGATCTCGATACCAAGCTTCAGGGATTTCACAAATCTGATTTTATCCTTGTAGCAGCCCGTCCGGCTATGGGTAAGACTGCATTTGTCCTGAATATAGCTGAGCACATGGTTCTTCGAGAAAAGAAAAATGTAGCTCTTTTCAGTCTCGAGATGAGCTGTGAACAGCTTGCAAAGAGACTAATAGCTATGCAGGCTAACGTAGATGCCCAGAAAATCGGAAAAGGAGATTTATCTGCGGATGATTGGAAAAAGGTAATTGACGGTGTAAACAGCTTAGGAGCATCGAATCTGTTTGTATGCGATAAGTCAGGTATAACTCTTTCGGAAATAAGATCTAAGTGTAGAAAACTTCAGATAGAGAGAGGACTCGATATGGTTATCATAGATTACTTGCAGTTGATGGAGTCTGACAGAAGAAGGGCATCAGATAACAGACAGAATGAAATATCAGCTATTTCAAGAGGGCTAAAGGTTATGGCAAGAGAATTAGATATTCCTGTCGTAACACTTTCTCAGCTTTCAAGAGCGGTAGAGAGCAGGACAGATAAGCGTCCGATGCTTTCTGATCTTCGTGAATCCGGAGCTATAGAGCAGGATGCTGATATTGTTATGTTTATATACAGAGATGAATACTATAACAAAGAAAACTCAAAGGATCCGGGCGTGGCAGAAGTAATCGTTGCCAAGCACAGAAACGGACCTGTTGGAACAGAAAAGCTTGCTTGGGTTGGTAAGTATACCAAGTTTTCCAATCTTGATAAGAGTTACTATGCAAGGAAAGAATCTTAGTAATCAAGGAAAAAGACTAATTGTATATATATCCGGTTATCTTCTAAAAATGAAGGGCTTACTCAGATATAAAGCCTCTGAATGAGCGTTCTGCATCCTTTCTCTTGAGCATGACTATGTGGTCGCAGCCAAGACACTTAAGCTTTATATCCATACCGGTTCTTATTATCAGCCACTTATTGGTTCCGCATGGGTGTTGTTTTTTTAATTTAATTATATCACCTACATTTAATTCCATGATTATCTCCATTCTTTTGCTGTATCTTGGGAATTTTCCGGTTTGATACAAGATTTTTATATATATGAGTTAAGAATTATTGTAAATCATAAAAATAAAAAAAACAATAGCGGAGCATATAACTCAGTCGAAGCTTGAAGCCGACTGAATTAAAGTGACCTTGGAGAGGGTCTAAAAAAACTACTACTATCAGTATAAGAGGAATATTAACTATGAGCGAAAATGTAACAGAAAACCAGAAGAACCCTGAGGAGTGCGCTCCTTCCGATTGTTCAACTTGTGGTATGAATTGTGCCAGTAGAAAAGCACCTAATCAGTCACCTTATGAAAAACTCAATCCATTCAGTGTTGTAAAGAAGGTTGTTGGAGTAGTAAGCAGTAAGGGCGGAGTTGGAAAGAGCTTCGCAACATCCATGCTTGCGGTACATTCTCAGAAAAAGGGATACAACACAGCAATTCTGGATGCTGATGTAACCGGGCCTTCAGTTCCGAAGGAATTTGGATTAAAAGAAAAAGCAATGGGAGATAATAATGGTATATATCCGGTAGTAACAAAAACCGGTATACAGACTATGTCTGTAAATCTCCTTTTGGAGGATGAGACAGACCCTGTAGTCTGGAGAGGGCCTGTTATGTCAGGAACTGTAAGACAATTCTGGTCTGATGTTATCTGGACAGATGTAGATATTATGTATGTGGATATGCCACCTGGAACAGGAGATGTAACCTTAACACTTTTCCAGAACATACCTATTAATGGAATTGTTATTGTTACAAGTCCTCAGGAGCTTGTAGGAATGATAGTCGAGAAGGCAGTCAAGATGGCTGAGATGATGAATGTTCCGGTTCTTGGAATTATAGAAAACATGAGTTATATAGAGTGTCCTGATTGTGGAAAGCATATTGAGATATTTGGAAAGAGTCATGTAGAGGAAATTGCGGAGAAGTACAGCATCCCGGTACTTGCCCGAGTGCCGCTTCGTACCGATATATCAGCCGCTGCAGATGCAGGTGAAATCGAGAGCGTAAATATTGATGATTTTTCAGATGCTGTGGATGTGCTTATAAAGAAAATTTGATAAGTTAAAAAAATTGAAAAAAATATAATTTTTGCTTGTTTTTTTATAGAGTCTGTAGTAGAATGTTCAATTGTGATACACAAATTTTTACCTTGCTTCCCGTGATGATTATCGCAAAATGCGGTGCATAGGGAGGCCGGAGACCAAAAGGAGGTACAGACAACATGAACAAGTATGAATTAGCTTTAGTTGTCGATGCTAAGATTGATGATGAAGTAAGAAAAGCTACTGTCGAAAAGGCTAAGGGTTATATTACCAGATTCGGCGGAGAGATTACTAATGTTGATGAGTGGGGCAAGAAGAAGCTCGCTTATGAAATCAACCACAATAAAGAAGGCTTTTATTACTTTATTCAGTTCGACGCACAGCCGGATGCACCGGCAGAGCTTGAAGCAAGAGCTCGTATTATGGATAATGTGCTTAGATACTTAGTAGTCAGACAGGAAGCTTAACATCGAAAGGAGTTTCCTATGAATAAAGTAATTTTGATGGGTAGACTTACCCGCGATCCTGAAATCAGATATTCTTCAGGTGATAATCAAACTGCAATTGCTAGATACACTCTTGCGGTTGACAGAAGATTTAAAAGAAATAACGATGATCAGACAGCAGATTTTATAAACTGTACAGTATTTGGTAAGGGTGCCGAGTTTGCGGAATCTTATCTTCATAAGGGCACTAAAATAGCAGTTACCGGTCGTATACAGACCGGAAGCTATACCAATAAAGAAGGTGTAAAGGTTTATACCACAGATGTAATTGTGGAAGAGCAGGAATTTGCAGAGAGTAAGAATGCTTCTCAGGCAAATGCAGGCAATTCCTTTGAAGGTGCAAAGCAGGATGCTCCGGCTCCTAATCCTTCAGAAGCATCTGATGGATTTATGAATCTTCCTGATGGAATAGTTGAGGATCTGCCATTCAATTAAAGAAATTTAATTAGGAGGATTAAAATGGCTTACAATAAAGGCGATAGAGAGTCAGGTAACTTCAGAAGAAAGCCTGCTCGCAGAAGAAGAAAGATTTGTGAATTTTGTGCTGATAAGGAATCAGACAAGGTTGATTATAAGGATGTAGCTAAGCTTAAGAAGTATATTTCTGAGAGAGGAAAGATTCTTCCAAGACGTGTTACAGGAACATGTGCAAGACATCAGAGAGCTCTTACATCTGCTATTAAGCGTTCAAGACATCTTGCATTACTTCCATACACAGATGATTAATAATTGTTTTTATTATGAACTTAATTTTAGGGCGATGCGATTTTTCGTATCGCCTTTTTTTTGATATTTTTACTCTTTAAGTGGATGTATATTACTTTGTTTTTCGTTGCATATTAAAAGCGGTTATATTATACTAATCATACAATGTGTCAAAAATAAAAGTATGGAGGTTTACAACTAATATGGATATTGAGAAAGTATTGGATAGTCTAACTGTCGATGAAAAAGCCTCTCTTTTATCAGGAGATGGTTTTTGGAGAACAAAGGCTGTAAAAGATAAGGGTGTAGAATCTATCTTTATGTCAGATGGTCCTAATGGTATAAGAAAGCAGGATGAGAGTCAGGAAGGGTTTTCTCCTGAGGCTATAGAAGCTATATGTTATCCTACTGCTGTAACTATGGCAAGCTCATTTGATACAGAGCTTATAAGAAACGTAGGAGAGAAGCTTGGTGAAGAGTGTCAGAGTATGGATGTTCAGGTGATTTTAGGCCCAGGTATAAACATGAAGCGATCACCTCTTTGTGGTAGAAATTTTGAGTATTATTCTGAAGATCCCTTTCTTGCAGGTCAGATGGGCATAGGATTTGTAAAGGGTGTTCAGTCAAAGGGTGTTGGTGTTGCGCTGAAGCACTTTGCAGCCAATAATCAGGAGACAAGAAGATTTGTAATAAATGCTGAAATTGATAAGAGGTCTTTACATGAGATTTACCTAAGAGCTTTTGAGGATGTAGTTAAGCAGGCAAAGCCCTGGACTCTTATGTGTAGCTATAACCGTATTAATGGCGTTTACTCCTGTGAGAATAAGTATATTTTAACAGATGTACTGAAAGATAAATGGGGCTTTGATGGTTTAGTTATGACTGACTGGGGTGCTATGCATGATAAACTTAAATCCGTTGAAGCAGGACTTGCCCTTGAAATGCCTACATCACAAGGAGTAAGGGATAATTATCTTGCCGAAGCTGTTAAAGAGAAGCGTGTATCTGAAACAGCATTTGACGATAGAGTAAGAGAAGTGCTAAACCTGGTAAATAAGGGATTAGAGGGAAGAGAAGATTATAAAAGAAACTGCGGAGGGGCAATAGATGATTACAGTAAAGAGGAACATCACTCTGTTGCAAGGCGTGTAGCTACTGAGTCTGCAGTTCTTTTGAAGAATGATAAATGTACTCTGCCTCTTTCAAAAAATACAACAGGTGATAATCTGCCTAAATATGCATTTATAGGTGAATTTGCGTCTGTTGCGAAGTATCAGGGAGGAGGCTCTAGTCATATTAATCCTTACAGAGTTGATGCTGTTGTTGATGCATTGAAAGAGTATAAGGGCGTTAAGATAACATGTGCACAGGGCTACTCCATAAATCGTGAAGATGTGAAGAACAAAAAGATTGATGAGGATGAACTTCTCGATGAAGCTATCGGACTTGCAGCAAAGTCTGATGTCAGCGTTATATTTGCAGGACTTCCTGATGAAATAGAGTATGAGAGCTTCGACAGAGCAAATATGAATCTTCCGGATAATCAAAACAGATTAATCTCTGAGATTGCAAAGGTTTCAGAAAGAACAGTTGTAGTGCTTTTTAACGGTTCTCCGATTACCATGCCTTGGATTGATGAGGTTGATAGTGTACTGGAGATGTACTTAGCGGGAGAAGGATTAGGTTATGCATGTACAGACCTTCTTTTTGGCACAAAGTCGCCATCCGGTCACTTAGCAGAGACATTTCCTTTAAGAATCGAGGATACGCCTGCATTTACAGAGTTCCCCGGTGGAAAGCAAAATGTTAGATATTCAGAGGGAATATATATCGGATACAGGTATTATGATAAAAAAAAGCTGGATGTTTTATTCCCGTTTGGACACGGACTTACCTATACAACCTTTGAATATAAGGATTTAAAGCTTGAGAGAGGAGTGGGAGCCTGCGACATAAAGGTTTTATTTACTCTTAAAAACACCGGAGACTGTGCAGCTGCAGAGGTTCCTCAGGTTTATGTGGAAAATGCTGTTTGCGACGAACACAGACCTGTAAGAGAATTAAGGGGATTTAAAAAGATATTCTTAAAGCCGGGAGAAGAGAAGCAGATAGAATTCCAACTCGACAGGAGAGCGTTTACGTATTATGATATCGATTTGGATGATTGGTATGCACCTTCGGGAGAGTATGTTATAGCTGTAGGTTCAAGCTCCAGAGATTTAAAGCTTAAAAAATCTATTACTATTAATTCCGGTGAAAAGAATTCATTAAAAGTGGATGATATGTCTACCTTCAGTGATATCATAAGACGTGTTGGTTTTGTTGAGCCTTTAAAAGCATTTGCAAGAAAAGCAGGGTATGATGAAGCTTGTCAAATTGATATGGAAAACTTCACTTTGGAAGATATGACTATGAATAATGCGCAGTTTTATGAAACTCCACTGCACTCTATCATGTCATTTAATCCGGGCGGAGATAAGACTATAACTTACGAATTTATGCAGCAAACAATAGATGCAATCAATGCTATGCTTTAGAAACATTTATATATAATAAGAATTGGAGAATAATAATGAACATTGATAATCTTAAAAATCTTGAATCCTTTATGAAGAAGTCAGTTGACAGAGGAGAGATAGCAGGTTCAAGTATTTCTGTTATAAGTGGAGATACTGAGGTTTACAGAACCGCAGTGGGTATGGCTGATATTGAAAAGGGTATACCTATGCAGTCTGACACTATATTCAGGTGTTATTCCATGACTAAGCCTGTTACTTCCATAGCAGTTATGACACTTGTGGAAAAGGGTTTACTAGGGCTTTCTGATCCTGTAAGCATGTATCTTGATGGTTTTAAGAATCAGAAAATATATGACGAAGGAAGACTTATCCCCGTAAAGCAGGATGCAACCATACAGCAGTTACTCGATATGACTGCAGGGTGCGTTTATCCTGATATGAGCTATCCTGTAGGAGCTTTGATGCAGGAAAGGATTGATGAATTCTATAGAGAACTTTATGATAACGGATGTGAGCCTGATACTGTGGAATTTGCGAATATAATCGGTCAGATGCCACTTGAATTTGAACCGGGAACAAGATGGAGATATAGTCTTTGTGCAGATGTTCTCGGAGCAATAGTTATGAAGGTAAGCGGTATGACATATGGAGATTATCTTAAAAAGACGATTTTTGAGCCTCTGGGTATGTGTGATACAGACTTTTTCGTTCCTGAAGAAAAGCTTGGCAGATTTTCGCAGTCATACCTTTATGAAGATGGAAAGCTCAATCCATGGAGCTCTGATCATATGCTTGGATTGACTCATAATTTCTTAAAGAAACCTAAGTTTGAGTCCGGAGGAGCGGGATTGGTATCAACTCTGGATGATTATGGAAAGATAGTAAAGCTTTTCTTAGGATGTGGATGTTGTGACGGAGTTAGAATTTACGGTGAAAAGGTAGCTGAATTTATGCAGGAAGATCATCTTACTGATGAGAACAGACCTTATTATGATTGGGAATCATTAAGAGGCTATGGTTATGGAAATCTAATGAGACATATGATAAAGCCTTATGAAAACGGATGTCTTGGAACACCGGGAGAGTATGGTTGGGATGGTTTTCTTGGTACATATATGTTTGTTGATCCGGACGAGGATTTAGGTATAGTATATGCCTTGCAAAAATGTGGCGGAAATGGGTTTAGGGACCATCAGATAATAAAGAATATTGTTTATGGTTCAGTTGAGTATTAAACTGTAGAATAAAGAAATTATTTTAATATATAAAGGTCCTTATGGAGATTATCTCTTCAATAAGGACCTTTGATTTTTACATATTTTTAAACGAATCAGTATCAGTAAACAGTTATATCGCTTCCCTCTCTTATAAATACAGGAATTGTAGCGAGATCAGCTTTTGCAAGCACCCATTTACCACCTGTAAAGGTATTTCCGGTTCTGCTTTCAATCCAGTTTGCACCCTTTGGAAGGTAAACTGTGATTTCCTCAACGCCCTTTTCACAAACAGGTGCAATCAAAAGTGATGGACCAAACATGTATGAGCAGGTTTCTTCCCATGCACCCTCATCCTTAGGAAATTCATACCACAGAGGTCTCATGACCGGTGAACCCTTTTCGTGAGCTTCCATCATTATATCTCTTATGTAGGGACGAAGCTTTTCTCTTATGAGAATAAAGTTTTTCATGATTTCATATATTTCTTCTCCCCATGTCCATATTTCGTTATCCTGGCCTGATGAGAAGAGTCTTATATTGTCTCTGAATTCTTGTTCTCTCTTTTTGTAAGGAGAGCGTTCTCCATGGAGTCTAAATATAGGACAGAAAGCACCATAGGCAAACCATCTTGCCATAAGTTCCTTGAAGTCCGGGTCACAATTATCGCCTCCTAAGAATCCGCCTATATCGGAGGTCCACCATGGTATACCGGCAATAGCCATACTGAGACCGGCTTGAACCTGCTGCTTCATGGCTTTGAAGGATGAGTGGATATCACCGGACCATGTCAGTACTCCGTACTTCTGAGAACCTGCCCAGGCCGCTCTTACGAGATTCAGTACATTTTCTACACCTTCATTCTTTAATCCGTCATGAAAACCTTTGGCATACATAAGTGGATAGAGATTTGAACAGGAGAGGGCAGGACCCTTATAATATCTATATAGGTCAAAGTCGTATGGTCCGTATTCGGGTTCGGCTTCATCGAGCCAGAAGCACTTTATACCCTTGTCGAAATAGTTTTTCTTACATATATTCCATACAAATTTTCTTGCATCAGGGTTAGTAGCATCGTAAAAAGTTGTATTTCCCATCCAGGTCATATTTATGCAGTTGCCACGATCGCTCTTTATCAGATAGCCTTTTTCGTTCATTTCCGGATAGTTTTCGGAGTGCTCGTCGATTGTTGGCCATACAGAAACAACCGGCTCTATGTTCATTTCACGAAGTTCTTTTATCATTGCATCCGGATCCGGCCACTCATGTGGATCGAACTTGAATTCTCCCTGTCTTGTCCAATGGAAGAAATCTATAACGATAACATCCAGAGGAATACCCCTTCTTTTATATTCTCTTGCAACGTTAAGAACTTCTTCCTGCGTACGGTAACGAAGCTTACATTGCCAGAAGCCTATACCGTACTCGGGTATCATAGGGGTCCTTCCGGTAGAAGCAGTATAAAGCTCTTCGATATCTGCCGGAGTATCTCCTGCTATTATGAGATAATCCATTTTCTTTGTAGAACGAGCATACCACTCAACAATGTTTTTTGCTAATGAAACCCTGCCAATAGCGGGATTGTTCCAGAAGAATCCATAACCTCTGTTTGATATCATAAATGGAATACTGCATTGTGAATTTCTGTGAGCTAACTCTAAGGTGTATCCCTTTTTGTTGAAATCATCTTCCTGATATTGTCCGAGACCGTAGAATTTTTCCTCTTCATATGCCTCGAATCGCATGGTAAGCTCGTAATTATCGGTTCCCATAATCGGTTTTAATTCTCTTGCATCGATTCTTAGCGGGGTAGCAAAACGGTCGATTCGGTTTCTGTTTCTCCAGTACTCCTTTGTAAGGAGTTTTGAACCGTTATAGTAGGAGATAACACCTTCGGGATCTATCTCGGCTGTTATCTTTCCGTTTTTTACGGTAACACGTGTTCCTAAGGAAGCATTTTCTTCTCTCTCCTCAGGAGTGTGATAGAAAGGTTCTGTCATATCAACTGATTCGAAGGTGACCTCGAGCTGTCCGCCTTCAGGTTTATGTCTCAAAGCAAAATCTTCGCTGTTCATAGAAGCTTCTTTTGTCATCTGAAAGCGAAATGCATCTTTTCCCCAAGGTAAAAGGTACATGGTAGTACCGGATTCTCTAATCACCAGTCTGTCTGAAAGTTCTTCAAAATACATAATTCTTCTCCTATCCAAAAGTGTTTTTTTAGCAATTTAACAAGGATTGCAAAAAAATATAAAAAAAGCTTGACTTTAAAATTCTAAGCTGTTATTATGAAAAATGCACTATTGTGACTGATTGCTCATATTCCAGTTAATTATATCATAAATAAGGTTAAAAGCAAAGTATTTTCGTGTTTAAAGCAATTTAAAGACGAGAGTACCTTTATGCGCTTAATGACCTTTCTCTTTTTTCTTTTTAAGCAATTTAGTGCATATTTCTATTCTATAATTGCTGTAATATAATAATCGATCACATAAAACTTCTATATAACATTAAGGAGTATTATACCCATGAAAAAGAACAGGATTCGTCCGATTAATGTCGGAAAAGACGTAAGAATGACATATTCAAATCAGCGTGAAGTTCTTGAGATGCCTAATCTTATTGAAGTTCAGACTAAATCCTATGAGTGGTTTTTAAAAGAAGGTTTGAAAGAAGCTTTTGATGACATATCACCCATTGTCGAGCATAATAATAGCCGTTTTAGTCTGGAGTTTGGCGATTTTAAATTCGAGAAGGAAAAGGCTAAGTATACTATCGATGAGTGCAGAGAGCGTGATGCTACTTACTGTGCTCCGCTCGAGGTTTATGTGCGACTTTTAAACAATGATACCGGTGAGATAAAGGAACAGACCATCTTTATGGGTGATCTTCCTATTATGACAGATACGGGTACCTTTATTATGAACGGTGCTGAACGTGTTATAGTAAGTCAGCTTGTAAGATCGCCGGGAATCTATTATACCATCGAGAGAGACAAAGTCGGAAAGAAGCTTTTCAGCACACAGGTTATACCAAATCGCGGCGCATGGCTTGAATATGAAACTGATTCCAACGATGTTTTCAGCGTTCGTGTTGATCGTAACAGAAAGATGCCTATAACAGTATTTTTACGTTCATTAGGGCTTGGAAGTAATGAGGAAATCTTAGAGATGTTTGGTGAGGAACCAAAGATTCTTGCGAGCTTTGAAAAGGATGTCACTCATGATTATAACTCAGGTCTCCTTGAATTATACAAGAGATTAAGACCGGGTGAGCCTTCGAGTGTTGAAAGTGCTGAAACACTTTTAAATAACATGTTCTTTGATGCCAAAAGATATGATTTGGCAAAGGTTGGTAGATATAAATACAACAAGAAACTTCATTTTAAGAGACGTATAGTAGGATTTAAGTTGTTTGAAGATGTTATTTTGCCTACAACCGGAGAGATTATTGAAGCCGGAACACGTATTACTGAAGATATAGCAGAGAATATTCAGAATGCCGCTGTTCCTTACGTTATCCTCGAGGTTGAGGAAAATGACGGAACCAAGAGAGTTGTAAAGGTGCTCTCCAATATGATGGTAGATGCATCCGGCTATCTTTCTGAAGATATTATCAATGAACTTGATATATGGGAGATGGTTTACTATCCTGTATTGAAGGCTATACTTGATGAGTTTGATTCTGAAGATCTAGAAGATCCTGATACAATTGAAGACTTAAAGGAAATGCTTAGGGATAATAAGGCTCAGCTTATACCTAAGCACATTACCCATGAAGATATATTTGCTACTATTAACTACAACATGCATATCGAGTATGGTGTAGGTAATTCAGATGATATCGATCACCTTGGAAACAGACGTATCCGTGCGGTAGGCGAACTCCTACAAAATCAGTATCGTATCGGACTTTCACGTATGGAACGTGTGGTAAGAGAAAGGATGCAGACACAGGATCCTAACACTATTACAGCACAGTCTCTTATCAATATAAAGCCTATAACATCTGCTATTAGAGAGTTCTTTGGTTCATCACAGCTTTCACAGTTTATGGATCAGAACAATCCACTTTCAGAGCTTACTCATAAGAGACGTTTATCTGCACTTGGACCTGGTGGTCTTTCTAGAGATCGTGCAGGTTTCGAAGTTCGTGACGTACATTATTCACACTATGGACGTATGTGTCCGGTAGAGACACCTGAAGGACCAAACATCGGTCTTATCAACTCATTAGCATCTTACGCTAAAATAAATGATTACGGCTTTGTTGAGGCTCCTTACCGTCGTGTGGATAAGTCAGATCCTGAGAATCCAAGGGTTACAGATGAGGTTATCTACCTCCCTGCTGACGAGGAAGATAAGTATATAGTTGCACAGGCTAACGAAAAACTTGATGAAGAGGGACATTTTATTAATAAAAATGTTTCCGGTAGATATAAAGAAGAAACATCTCAGTTCAATCGTAAGAAGATTGATCTTATGGACGTTTCTCCAAGGATGGTATTCTCAGTTGCTACTGCCATGATTCCGTTCCTTGAAAATGACGATGCAAACCGTGCTCTCATGGGATCTAACATGCAGCGTCAGGCGGTTCCGCTTCTTATAACCGAAGCGCCGAAGGTTGGTACAGGTATGGAGATGAAGGCTGCTGTTGACTCAGGTAACTGTATAGTGGCTGAAGAAGACGGAGTGGTAGAGAGATCGGCTTCTAATGAGATAGTTGTAACTACCGATGATGGAAAGCGTAAGACATACAAGGTTGCAAAATTCCGCCGTTCTAATCAGGGAACATCCATCAATCAGCGCCCTATAGTTGATAAGGGTGATCATATAACAAAAGGACAGGTTATAGCAGATGGTCCTTGTACCTGCTACGGAGAAATCGCATTAGGAAAGAATCCTCTTATCGGATTCATGACCTGGGAAGGTTACAATTACGAGGATGCGGTTCTTCTTAGTGAAAGACTTGTAAAAGAAGATGTATACACATCTGTACATATAAATGAGTATACAGCTGAAGCCAGAGACACAAAGCTTGGTGTAGAAGAGATAACAAGGGATGTGCCGGGCGTCGGAGATGAAGCTCTTAAAAACCTTGATGAAAACGGTATCATCCGTATAGGTGCAGAGGTAAGAGCGGGTGATATACTCGTTGGTAAGGTTACACCTAAGGGTGAAACAGAACTTACTGCTGAGGAAAGATTGTTACGTGCAATCTTTGGCGAGAAAGCAAGAGAGGTTCGTGACACATCACTTAAGGTTCCTCATGGAGAATTTGGTATTGTTGTTGATGCCAAAGTATTTACACGTGATAACGGAGATGAGCTTCCACCGGGAGTTAATCAGACTGTTCGTATATACATAGCTCAGAAGAGAAAGATTCAGGTCGGAGACAAGATGGCCGGTCGTCATGGTAATAAGGGTGTAGTTTCCCGTGTTCTTCCTGTAGAAGATATGCCATTTCTTCCAAACGGTCGTCCTTTGGATATCGTGCTTAACCCTCTCGGCGTTCCTTCTCGTATGAATATCGGACAGATTCTTGAGACTCACCTTTCACTTGCAGCCAATGTTCTTGGTTTCAATGTTTCGACCCCTGTATTTAATGGGGCGAACGAGGGTGATATCATGGATACTCTCGATTTAGCTAATGATTATGCCAATACTTCAATTGAAGAATTCCAAGAGAAGTATAAAGATGTTTTGGATCCGGGTGTTATGGAGTATCTTGTGGAGCATCAGGATTATAAGAAGCAGTGGGAAGGTGTTCCGATAAGAAGAGACGGTAAGGTTAAGTTGCGTGACGGACGTACCGGAGAGTATTTTGATGGATATGTAACCATCGGATGCATGCATTATCTTAAGCTTCACCACTTGGTTGATGATAAGATCCATGCTCGTTCTACCGGTCCTTACTCACTCGTAACACAGCAGCCACTTGGTGGTAAAGCACAGTTTGGTGGTCAGAGATTCGGAGAGATGGAAGTTTGGGCACTGGAAGCATACGGTGCTGCCTATACTCTTCAGGAGATATTAACAGTCAAGTCTGATGATATTATCGGACGTGTTAAGACTTATGAAGCAATTATAAAGGGTGAGAATATATCAGATCCGGGTATACCTGAATCCTTCAAGGTTCTGCTTAAGGAACTTCAGGCACTTGCTCTTGATGTAACAGTGCTTGATGAATTCGGAAATGAAGTTATCATGACAGAGGATGTAGAAGAGCAGGATCATGATGAAGTTAAGGGAGTTCTGGAAGAAGATAATTTTGCATTTGATGACAGTGATAGTTTTGATGACGCCGGCTTTACTTCGGGTACAGCTGACGAACTCGAAGAGTTTTCAGATGTCATTTTGTCCGAATAATAAAGATTGTATATATCACCGCTAAGTCCGGGTATAGCTTTTAGGTTGCAGCTTTTCTTAAGAGCTGCCCTGACTTGGACTGTAACTATTACTTCAACTAATGGAGGTTATAATGGCTGGATCAATAACAAATGAAAATAAATCAAAAACATATGATGCTATTAAGATAGGGCTTGCTTCGCCGGAAAAGATCAGAGAATGGTCAAGAGGAGAGGTTAAAAAGCCTGAGACTATCAACTACAGAACTCTTAAGCCTGAGAAGGATGGTCTTTTCTGTGAAAAGATTTTTGGACCTACAAAGGATTGGGAGTGTCATTGTGGTAAATACAAAAAGATAAGATATAAGGGTGTTGTCTGTGATAAATGTGGCGTAGAGGTTACAAAGTCCAGTGTACGTCGTGAGCGTATGGGTCATATAGAGTTGGCTGCACCGGTTTCACACATTTGGTATTTTAAGGGTATTCCTAGTCGTATGGGACTTATACTTGACATTACCCCTAAGAATCTTGAAAAGGTTCTTTACTTTGCTGCATATATTGTACTTGAAGCTCAAGAAGAAACAGGCTTACAACAGCGCCAGATATTAACAGAAGCAGAGTATCAGGATGCATACAGCAAGTATGCTGACAGATTCCGTGCAGGTATGGGTGCTGAGGCTATACAGGAGCTTCTTATGAGTATAGATCTTGATGAAGAATCAGCTACTTTAAAAAAGGAACTCGATACTGCATCAGGTCAGAAAAAGGCTCGTATTATAAAGAGACTTCAGGTTATCGAAGCATTTAGAGAGTCAGGAAATAAGCCTGAGTGGATGATTCTTTCTGTTATTCCTGTTATACCACCGGATATTCGTCCTATGGTACAGCTTGACGGTGGACGTTTTGCTACATCTGACATGAATGATCTTTACAGAAGAATTATTAACAGAAATAATCGCCTTAAGAAGCTTTTAGAGCTTCCCGGTCCTGATATTATCGTAAGAAACGAAAAGAGAATGCTTCAGGAGGCGGTAGATGCTCTCGTAGATAACGGAAGGCGTGGAAGACCTGTTACAGGCCCCGGAAACAGAGCACTTAAGTCACTTTCAGACATGCTTAAGGGTAAACAGGGTAGATTCCGTCAGAATCTTTTAGGTAAGCGTGTTGACTATTCAGGACGTTCGGTTATTGTAGTAGGACCTGAATTAAAGATATATCAGTGTGGATTACCTAAGGAAATGGCTATTGAGCTTTTTAAACCTTTCATCATGAAGGAACTTAGTAAAGACGGAATAGCTCATAATATAAAAGCAGCCAAGAAAATGGTTGAGAAGCAGCAAAAAGAGGTTTGGGATGAGCTTGAGAAGGTTATCAAAGAGCATCCTGTTATGCTTAACCGTGCTCCTACACTCCATAGACTTGGTATACAGGCATTTGAGCCTATACTGGTAGAAGGTAAGGCTATAAAGCTTCACCCATTGTCATGTATGGCATTCAATGCTGACTTTGACGGTGACCAGATGGCTGTTCACCTGCCTCTTTCAGTAGAAGCTCAGGCAGAGGCAAGATTCTTAATGCTTAGTCCTAACAACCTTTTAAAGCCGTCAGACGGTGGTGTTGTGGCTGTTCCTTCACAGGATATGGTTCTTGGTATCTATTATCTGACACAGCTTAGAGGACAGGCTAACGGAGATGCGGAAAAGGCTCTTGGTGAAGGCACATTCTACAAAGATATGAATGAAGCAATCCTTGCTTATGAAAATGGATATATATCACTTCAGGCTATGATAAAGGTCAGAAGATTTGGAGTGGATAATGAGGGCAATGAGATTTCAAGAGTAGTGGAAACTACGCTGGGAAGACTTATATTAAACGAAGTTATTCCTCAGGATCTTGGTTTTGTAGACAGAAGTAATCCGGATAATTTACTTAAGCCGGAAATTGATTTCCTTGTTAAGAAAAAGCAGTTAAAGCAGATTCTTGAAAAATGTATGAAGGAGCATGGAGCAACAGGCACTGCAGAGGTTATGGATGCTGTTAAGTCTCTTGGATACAAGTATTCAACCAGAGCTGCCATGACTGTTTCGATTTCGGATATGACAGTTCCGGATGAGAAAAATGAGATATTAAACGAGGCTCAGAAAACAGTTGACAATCTTACAGCTCTTTTCAACCGTGGTCTTATGACTGACTCAGAGAGACATAATCAGGTTGTAAATGTTTGGACAGAAGCTGATAATAAGATAACAAAGGCACTTCTTGACGGACTTGAAAAATATAATAACATCTTCATGATGGCTGACTCAGGAGCCCGTGGTTCTAACCAGCAGATAAAGCAGCTTGCGGGTATGCGTGGTCTTATGGCGGATACACAGGGTAATACTATCGAGCTTCCTATCAAGTCAAACTTCCGTGAGGGTCTTGACGTTCTCGAGTACTTCATTTCTGCCCATGGTGCACGTAAGGGACTTTCCGATACAGCTCTTAGAACTGCCGACTCAGGTTACCTTACACGTCGTCTGGTTGACGTATCACAGGAACTTATCATACGTGAGACAGACTGTTCTGTCGGAGCAGAAGAGATTCCGGGTATGGAGGTATCAACTCTTAAGAACGGAAATGAAGTAATAGAAAAGCTTGAAGAAAGAATTACAGGTCGTTTCTCATGCGAAAATATCTACGATGATGCCGGAGATCTTATCGTAAAGAGAAATCATATGATAACTGCTAAGAGAGCAGAGCGCATCATGAATACAAAGGCTATAATAGATGCCGGTGATGATGCTAAGATTAAGATTCGTACAAATCTTACATGTAGATGTCATGATGGTATCTGTGCTAAATGTTACGGTGCAAACCTTGCTACCGGAAATCCTGTTCAGGTCGGCGAAGCAGTTGGTATCATAGCTGCACAGTCAATCGGTGAGCCGGGTACACAGCTTACCATGCGTACTTTCCATACCGGTGGTGTTGCAGGTAGCGATATCACACAGGGTCTTCCTCGTGTGGAGGAGCTTTTTGAAGCGCGTAAGCCTAAGGGTCTTGCGATTATATCTGAGATTCCGGGTACCGTAAGCGTTGTAGACAGTCCTAAGAGAGAAGTAATAGTACGTAATGAGCATGAAGAAAAAGCTTATACCATAACATATGGATCTCATATAAAGGTTGCAGATGGCATGGAAATCGAAGCCGGTGATGAGCTTACAGAAGGTAGTATCAATCCTCATGATATCCTTAAAATCAAGGGTGTTAGAGCAGTTCAGGATTATATACTTAAGGAAGTTCTTCGTGTTTACCGTCTTCAGGGTGTTGAAATCAACGATAAGCATATAGAGGTTATCGTACGTCAGATGCTTAAGAAGATTCATATAGATGAGAAGGGAGATTCTAAATTCCTTCCGGGAGATAGAGTTGACATACTCGATTTTGAAGATGAAGTAAAGAGGACAGAAGAAGAGGGACTTACTCCTCCTACAGGAACAAGAGTAATACTTGGAATTACCAAGGCTGCACTTGCAACCGATTCATTCCTTTCAGCTGCATCCTTCCAGGAGACAACAAGAGTTCTTACTGATGCTGCGATAAGAGGAAAGGTTGATAATCTCATCGGACTCAAGGAAAATGTTATCATAGGAAAGCTTATACCTGCAGGAACAGGTATGAAGGAGTACCGTGATGTTAAACTTGATTGCGATCATGATGCTAATAAGCAGATTAGAGAGATTGCTGAAAGAGAAGAAATGATTAAGGCTCAAAGAGAGGCTGAAGCCGAGAAAAACGAGAAGAAGAAGGGTTCAAGAAATGCCAAAAAGGCTCAAAAAGAGGAAGAGCAGGATGATTTCGAGGATGATTTCGATCCTGAGGAATCTATTATGATAGTTGAGGCGCCTGAGCTTAATCTTGATATTGAAGAGGATGATGAGGATGTTATAGACGGAGAGAATATCTAAGCGACTAAATATGACATTTTTTGAAATGTAATTATTAAGACTCTTTAATATATTTTGAATACACAAAAAACCACTGTTTTCAGTGGTTTTTTGTGTTCTTTAGAGAAGTTTTAAGTTTTAAATTATTACGATTTTGTAATATTTTTTTTATCGAAAATGTTTAAACTAGGTAAAATTTAACAGCAAAATAAAAAAAAATAAAAAAACTCTTGTGTATTTTGCTACAATGGTATATAATGAAATCACGAAAATGGTTTAGGAAATAATACAGGGTATAAAAAAGTCAGCAGCTCTGTGGGTTTCCGCTGTTTTTAACAAAAAATATTAAGATTAAAACCAATTATGAGGAGGTTATCTAATTTATGAGAAAGAAAGTATTAGGCGTACTTCTTAGTACAGCTATGGTTTCAGTTGCATTAACAGGTTGTGGTGGTGATTCAGGAAGTTCTTCATCTACAACTACAGGTGGAAACACAACAACAACAGATACTGCTACATCAGGTGATGATGCCGGTTCTTCTGCTTCATCAGAAGTTGAGAATACTGTAACAGGTGATGCTAGTGCAGAGGATGCATTTGTAGTTTGGGGATGGAACGATGATATCAAAAACATCCTTGACAACGAATACAAGGAAGCAAACGCTGACGATTATGCTCGTATAGTATTCGTAAACACAGGTGGTTCTGATACTTACCAGACAAAGATTGATGAAATCCTTGCTGATTCAAGCAATGAGCTTTATCCTGACGTTATGGGACTTGAAGTTGACTACGTTAAGAAGTATGTTAACAGCCCTTCACTTCTTTCAGGTTCAGACCTTGGCATTACTGATGATGATACAAAGAACATGTATCAGTATAACAAAGACCTTGGTTCAGATGCAGATGGCAACATGAGAGCTTTCTTCTGGCAGGCTACTCCTGGATGCTTCCAGCTTAGAGCAGACTTAGCTAAGAAGTTCCTCGGAACAACAGATCCTGCTGAGCTTCAGGACAAGTACTTCAGCTCATGGGATAAGATTGTTGAAGCAGCTAAGAAGGTAAATGATGCTTCAAAGGGTAAATGTAAACTTTTCTCAGGATACACAGAAGCTTTCCGTGTATTTAGTAACTCACGTGCAACCGGTTGGTATGATGCTGATGATAAGATCACAATCGATCCTAACATGGAAGAGTATATGGAAGTTGCTAAGCAACTTTATGATGGTGAGCTTACATTCAACACAGATCAGTGGTCAGAAGACTGGAATGCTAACATGACCGGTGATGGTAAGAAGACAAACGCAGCAATTGCTTACTGCGGATGCCCATGGTTCACATATTGGTGCTTAAATACTGATACATGGACAGGTCAGACAATTCTCGTTCAGGGACCACAGCAGTTCTTCTGGGGTGGTACAGGACTTGCAGCTACAGCTGAGTGTTCTGATAAGGACATGGCTGGTAGACTTATCAAGTGGATCACATGTAACACAGATGGTCTTGTAGCTATTAACGGACGTTCAAAAGACTTCGTAAACAGCACAGAGGCTCTTGCATTGATTCAGAAGGATAAGAAGGCTTCAGCTTCAGAGATGCTCTTCAAGGGTGCTAAGCAGAACATCATCGAGTTCTACCTTCCACTTGCAGATAGCATTGATGCTTCTACAGCAACAGCTGAAGATCAGACAATCAACGATCTTTGGGCTTCACAGGTATCAGAGTACGCAGCTGGTAACGTAGATAAGGATGCAGCTATCGAAGCATTCAAGGCTTCAGTACATGATACATATGATTACCTTCAGGCATAATCTTTATATGTCATAAAGAAGAAAAACTTATTTAAAAATCCATATCTGCTTCCTTCGGGATGTGAAGGAAGCAGATTTTTTTAAGAGTTACTTAAATGATTTAGTTTGCATCTTTACCTAATCTTTTAGAAAGGGGTGTATTGAAAAGAATGAGTAATAATACACAGGGAACCAGAAAAAGAAAAACGGTAGAATATGGACGATGGGGTTATTTTTTTATAGCACCTTTCTTTATAGTTTATCTTTTCTTTCAGCTTGTCCCACTTGTTACAACCTTTTATTATAGTACATTAAAGTATACTAAGAGAAACCTTATTGAGACGGTTTCATTTGCAGGAATTGAAAACTTTAAAGATTTACTTGGTATATCTGAAGGTGAAAAGGCTTACATGCTTTTGTATCTCGGAAATACTGTAGCTATTTGGCTTATTAACTTTATACCACAGATTATTATTTCATTGTTAATGGCAGCATGGTTATCTGATGCCAGAATTAAACTTAGACTATCAGGCTTGTATAAGTGTATCATATACCTTCCAAGCTTAATTACAGCAGCTTCTATTTCAGTTCTTTTCCATGCTATGTTCTCTGCTCAGGGACCTATAACCATGACGCTTAAGAATTGGAATATTATACCTGATTCCTTTAATTTCATGAGATCTGTTGGAGGAACAAGAGGGATTATCGGTTATATCCTTTTCTGGATGTGGTATGGTAATACTTCACTTCTCTTGATATCAGGCGTCCTAGGTATAAGTCCGGATATTTATGAGGCTGCGGATATAGACGGTGCAAGTTCCACGAGGCAGTTTTTCTCTATTACCTTGCCTTTACTTAGACCAATCCTTATGTATGTGCTTATTACATCACTTATCGGTGGTCTTCAGAACTACGATATTCCTTCACTCTTCAACGTTAGTAAGACAGGACTTATCGGACAGCCTAATGACAAATCAACAACACTTACCATGTACATCATGAGACTTCATGCTAGTAACGATGGTAAGGCCGCGGCTGTTTCTGTTATGCTCTTTATTATAACCCTTATCATATCACTTGTTCTCTTTAACGGTATGGGAGATAAGGAAGCTAAGGCATTCAAGAAAGAGCAAAAGGAAAAACAAAAGGCAGCTAAGCTTGCTCAGAAGGGAGGTATGTAAGATATGGCAAAGAGTGCTCCAACAGGACCGGGCGGAGAAACCGCATCATATTCTGCAGAAATGTTTAAGCATAAGCTTTTAAGAAATATTGTCTGCATATTCTTCTGTATTTTATCCATACTTCCATTCCTTCTCATGATAATTAATGCTACCAGAGATTCAGAGGCTATCAAGACTGGTATTACACTTATCCCGGGCTCACACTTTATGGATAACATAAAGACTCTTTATGAGAAGCAAAATGGTATGGCGATATCACTTGGAAAGGCTATGTTAAACTCACTTATCATAGCTTTACCCGGAACTATATGCTGTATTTACTTTTCATCTATGACTGCCTATGGTATTCATGTTTATAATTTCAAATTAAAGAAATTTGCATGGGCTTTTATCATGGGTGTTATGATGGTTCCTACTCAGATTACAATCATCGGTTTTTATAGATTCATGCTTAAGCTTAATCTCGTAGATAACTATCTTGCACTTATCATTCCTTGTATAGCAGCACCTGCTGTTGTATTCTTCATGAAGCAGTATATGGAATCGACTCTTTCTATTGAGATGATTGAAGCTGCTCGTATTGATGGTGCTAATGAGTTCAGAACTTTTAATACCATTGTTATGCCGCTTATGAAGCCGGCTCTTGCAACACAGGCTATATTCCAGTTCGTTGCACAGTGGAACAACCTTTTCACACCTACTATCCTGATTACATCAGATAGCAAGAAAACACTTCCTATGTTCGTTCAGCTCCTTACATCTGACCAGTTCAGAGTAGATTACGGTGTTGTTTACATGGGTCTTTTCGTAACAGTTATACCACTTATCATTGCATATTGTATCTTTGCAAGATTTATCGTAGCAGGTGTTACTCTCGGTGGTGTAAAGGGTTAATTCTTTTATTACAAATATGATTTTTTAAGGGTGTCATGCGTAAAGTGTGGCACTCTTTTTTCTACAATATAACTTTTTATTTACGTTTATTTGATAATATGGTATGATTATTTTAATAATAAATGTATTTGTGGAGGTTTTAGGCATTGTGAGAAGAAGAAGAAGAAGAAGAATTATTCCATGGACTGGTATTTTAGTATGTCTTTTTGGTATTGGACTTAGCGGCTGCAATAATGATTCCGCAAATAGTAATTTGCCTAAGGCCGGTGGAAAAGGAAAGGACAGTGCTGATAAGCCTTTAGTTATAGCTTGTTCTGAGTTATCTGATTCGCTAAATCCCTTTAGTGATTTGACACCTTCGGATAAGATTGCCTTAGATCTTACATTTTCATCCCTTATTTCATTTGACAGAAAAGGTGAACCCATAAAATGGGGGCTTGATGGAGAGAAAAAAAACTATAACGGTAAAGAGTATACTTATAAAAGTGTAGCAGATTTAAGCTTTAGGTATGATGAAGCTAAGGACAGAACTATCTATACATTTACCTTAGGTAAGGATGTTAAGTTTTCTGATGGAGAGAAAGTTAACTCTGATGATCTTATTTTTTCTATGTATGCATATCTAGATGAAAGCTATAAGGGTGATGTTAAGATAAAGGATGCTGATATTCTGGGTTATACTTCATATATTTCAGGTAATAGTGATTATATAGCAGGTATTAAGCGAGTCAGCAACAATGTTGTTGAAGTTACAACCGGAGGTTATGATATAGAAACCATACATGAGATGGATATTCCTATTTGTCCATTGCATTATTATGGTCAAAAGGATAAATATCATTATAGTGACAGAGAATTTGGTTTCAACAAAGGTGATATATCCTCATTGATAAAGGATAAGGATTTTGCTATAGGAACCGGTGCATATAAGCTGGTAAGTATATCAAGAGATTCTGCCTTTTTTGATGCTAATGAAGATTATTATAAAGGTTGTCCTAAAACAGCCTTCATTACCCTAAAAAATAGGGGAGGCTCTGATGAAAATAAGCTTTACAGTGAGTTATGCGAAGGCGTGTATGATATGGCAGTTTTTGATAATTCACAGCTTGTGTACAGCTTTGCTGTTTTGTCCAATGACAATGGAACAACATCCGGAAATGATTTCACTGCACAGTTTATAGATGGAGAAGAATACCAGTGTATATGTATAAATGCAAATAATATTTGTGTTAACAAAAGACCTGATACAACTAAGTCAAAAGCACTTAGAAAGGCTTTTGCAACACTGTTTGCATGTAACAGATCTGCTGCCATACAAAAGAAATTCGGCTTTTCGACCAAGGTAATTAACTATCCTTTTATGGCATCAAGCTGGGCGGTTCCGGATACCGAGGACGAAGATTACAGGGAAGCCTATGCATACGATAATGAAAACGATGAAATGTTTGATAAAAATATGGATCCGGAAACCAGATATGAGAAAGCCCTTGAGGTTGCCAAAGATTACTTCAAAGAAGCAGGTTACATAGAGTCTGAAGGAATACTAAAGCCTAATGATGATTTAAAGGATATGGAGTATGAGATTTATCTTCCGCTTGAACATGATGACGGAGCAGTGGTATACACATATTTATCAGAAATTGTTAAATATCTGGATGGAATAGGTATTGATTTAAAAATCAAGTATGTCAAGGATTCTAAAATAGAGAAAAAACTTAAGAAAAATAAGCTTAGTATGTGGTGCCAGAATTTTAAAGCAGATCCGAATGCGGATTTGAAAGGATTATACTATGGTGATTATAAACTTGATAATAATATTTTTGGCATAATGGACGGTAATCTGGATGAAAATATCGATAATATATCTGTTACCGATTCATATTCTAAAAAAGCAAAGCTTTATAAAAAGTGTTTTAATAAGATATTTGAGTGGGGTGTTGTGGTTCCGATGTACCAGTTTACAAAAGGAGTGGTATTCAGATCCGATAATGTAAATACAAAAACCATAAGCGCAGATCTGACCGGTAATTATAGCTGGCTGGATGAAATAGAAAAGGTGGAAGTAATATAAAAATATGTAACTATAGGTATTTGAAAGGGGTAAAGCAATGAATAAAAAACTAGAACAGTGGATTAATTGGGTTGAGTATGATGAGCTTCTTGCAGAAAAGCACAATGCTCCTAGTAATATCTTAGGTATTCATGATTTTCATGATGGACAGGTTATAACTGTTTATAGACCTGAGGCTGAGAAAATCATTGTCACCGATATGGCTGGGAAAAATAAAACTGAGCTTGAAGAAGTTGAACCGGAGAGTGGTTTCTTTGGTGTTTATCTTTCTAAAAAGGTATTTGATGCTCCTTACATGTTAAGCATACAGTATGGTCCTGGTAATGTTGTAAAGACTTCTGATCCTTATTCCTTTAAGTCTATTATTTCGGATATGGACAGATATCTTTTTGCAGAAGGTAAGCATTATGATATTTATGATAAACTTGGAGCTCATCCTTGTGAGATTAATGGTATAAAGGGTACTCACTTTGCTGTTTGGGCTCCTCACGCAAGAGCGGTGAGCGTGGTTGGAGACTTTAATATGTGGGATGGAAGATTACATCCTATGAATATTTTAGGGGTTTCCGGTATCTATGAGCTTTTCATACCCAATGTAGAGCCTGGTGCAATATATAAATATAAAATTTTAACGAGAACAGAAGAAGAGCTTTACAAGGCTGATCCTTATGCAAATGAAGCTGAGCTTAGACCTAACAATGCATCTGTTGTAGCAGACCTTACAACATTTGAGTGGACAGATACCAAGTGGATAAAGGAAAGACGTAAAGAAACCAGAGAAAGTATGATCAAAAAGCCTATGAGTATCTATGAGTGCCATATTGGGTCATGGAAAAAGAAGGTTGAGGATGATGACAACGGTTTCTATAACTATAGAGAAATTGCAAAGAGCTTAGGAAGTTATCTAAAGAAAATGGGTTATACTCATGTTGAACTTATGGGAATAGCAGAACACCCATTTGATGGCTCATGGGGATATCAGGTTACAGGTTATTATGCTCCTACGAGAAGATATGGAGATCCTGAAGACTTTATGTATTTTGTGAATTATCTTCATAGCTGTGGTATAGGTGTCATTCTTGATTGGGTTCCGGCGCATTTTCCAAGAGATGCATATGCACTTGGAAGGTTTGATGGACAGGCATTATATGAGCACCCTGATAAAAGAAGAGGAGAGCATCCTGATTGGGGTACATATATATTTGATTACTCTAAGGCTGAAGTATCCAATTTCCTTATAGCGAATGCGCTTTTCTGGAGCAGAAAGTTTCATGTGGACGGCTTGAGAGTTGATGCTGTAGCTTCCATGCTTTACCTGGATTATGGTAAGCAGGATGGAGACTGGCTTCCTAATGAGGATGGTGGTAATGAGAATTATGATGCTATTGAGTTTTTCCATCAGTTAAATGAAATATGTGAAAAGGAAGAGCCCGGAACTATGATAATTGCAGAAGAGTCTACTGCATGGGCAGGAGTTACGTCCCCTGTAGAGCTTTCGGGATTAGGTTTCCTCTTTAAGTGGAATATGGGTTGGATGAATGATTTTCTTGAATATATGCAGATGGATCCGTATTTTAGAGGACCAAATCATAATAGACTTACATTCAGTATGCAGTATGCTTACAGTGAGAATTTCATACAATCGATTTCTCATGACGAGGTTGTGCACCTGAAGAAATCTATGATTGAGAAAATGCCGGGTGAAGTAGATCAGAAATTTGCGAATCTTAGATTGGCATATGGATTTATGTATGGTCATCCCGGAAAGAAGCTTCTTTTCATGGGACAAGAATTTGCACAGTACAGAGAGTGGAGCGAAGCAAGGTCGCTGGACTGGTTTGCTCTTGATAATCCTCTTAATCAAGGATGTCAAGATTTTGTTAAGGAATTAAATAAGCTTTATAAAAAGTATGATGCATTTTATATAAATGATATGGATCGCATAGGTTTTGAGTGGATGAGTGTTGATCGATCAGATATAAGCGTTGTTTCTTTTGTTAGAAGAGGTTCTACATCAAAAGATCAGTTACTCTTTGTTTGTAACTTTACTCCTGTTCTTCGAGAAAATATGCGTTTTGGAGTTCCCTGTAAAGGAAATTATAAGTTGTTACTAACATCTGATGATCCTAAATACGGTGGATCCGGTGTTGTTAATCCAAAGACATTGAAAGCAACCGATGTTGAGTATGATGACAGAGAACACAGTATAGTTATGAATCTACCACCATTATCAGTTTCAATCTATAAATTTGATTATGTAGAAGATTGAGTTTTAACTACATAATCAAACTTAACTCTCTAAGTTAGACCGGATAAACGAGAAATAATAATCAAATACGAATAAAAAAGAACCGAAGTCGTAAGTAGCGGCTTCGGTTCTTTTTCGTTCTTTATTGTTAGTTTCTTAGACATCTAAATAATTTCAATTCTTCAGGGGAATTGTAATAATACCAGCTGCAGGAGGTGCAAGTACTCCCGGTGAAAATGTTATATATACGTTACTATCCGAAACAAAGAATTGATATTGTTTTTCTTTAAAATTCTTTAATGTTATTTCATTGGTAGACCAAAAAGTATAATCTGTATTCTTTTTAACATATGAATTATAAGATTTGATAATAGAGGATTTGGTATTACTCCAACTTGTGTTCAATGCCTCCGACAGATGTACTTTTTTGCCGCTTTTTATGTCAAAATTAACACCTAAAGATAAAGTCATGGAGTTACTACCTGTAAAATCCGTATATACATAATTTGCACTAAGTATAGATGAATTCAGTGTTTTAACAGTCCATACACCCTCCATTTTGTAAGAGGTTGTTACCTTTGATGATGAGCTGGCATAAGCAGTTTTTGCAAATGTTTCTAAAGTATCCTTATCCTTCATAAAAGATTTTTTATGGTTGCTAAAAAAGTTATTAATTTTTTTCACTGCTTTTGACTTTCCATTAAGAAAAGGTCTGCGATAGGAATACGTTAAAAGAAGGGTTCCGGAGGGCTCTCCTGTTGCAGAAGGAGATTCTGATGGTTCAGAGGAAGGAGAGCTCGATGCACTTTGCGAAGCAGTCGGCGATACACTGGCACTGGGCGATGGTGAAGGGGACTGCTTTGTATCTGTACTTGGAGAAGGAGAAGTGTAATAAACATCCTCCTCAGATGTCTTATAAGTATACTTCTTAGCCTGTGCGTCAGTAGCAAAGAAAATGAAAATAAAGGTGAAAAATAGTATAAAAAACAATAATCTATGATGTTTATTCTCAGATAATAACAATATTTCACCCTCCTTTCATATTATTTGCATTTGAGTAGCCAAGTATTATTAATGATTAACAATATATTTGAGATTATTATTCCATATCATAATATATTAAATAATCAAATAAAACAAGGGGGTAAGGCTAATTGTAAGTAAATCTTCATCTTATGGAAAAAATAGCCTTGACAAATCTTATTATTTGATATTATACTTTTCACTGTAAATTTAATTAAGCTAAACCGTTGAAGCGGAGATAAAAACGGGAAATGAACTCACAGAGAGCCGGGATTGCTGGAAACCGGTAGTATACACCTCGTTAAATGGACCGCTGAGGGCATAGTCAAATGTTATTGTTTTATTAATAACAAAGTATTCTATGACGTGAAGATATACGTTAGTTATCAGGGATATAAAATTGTTATGATGAGTATCCTTTTGAGTGTGTGATTTCACAAATCAAGGTGGCACCGCGGTGAGTATATTATGACCGTCCTTGACTGTATTTAATGTACAGTCAGGCGGTCTTTTTTCATGTGCGAAGAGTCGCTAAGCCGAGATTAATAACAGCCCCACTAAAAAAGAAAAGACTCATTCATACTAAAATCAAAAGAAAGTAATGGAGGTAAACATGGACAAAGGAAGATTTGGTATTCACGGGGGACAATATGTTCCGGAAACTCTTATGAATGAAATTCATAAATTAGAAAAGGCTTATGAATTCTATAAAAATGATCCGGAATTTAATGCAGAGCTTGATAAGCTTAACAGAGAGTATGCTGGAAGACCATCGCTATTATACTATGCAGAGAATATGACAAAAACTCTGGGTGGAGCTAAAATTTACTTTAAAAGAGAGGATCTAAATCATACTGGAGCTCATAAGATAAACAATGTCCTTGGCCAGGCGCTTCTTGCAAAGAAGATGGGAAAAAAGCGACTTATAGCTGAAACAGGTGCAGGTCAGCACGGTGTTGCAACAGCGACAGCTGCAGCTTACATGGGACTTGAATGTGAAATCTTTATGGGAAGGGTTGATACAGAAAGACAGGCTCTTAATGTATACAGAATGGAACTTTTGGGAGCCAAGGTTCATCCTGTGGATTCTGGAACAAAAACTCTTAAAGATGCAGTAAATGAGTGTATGAGAGAGTGGACAAGAAGACCGGAAGATACATTGTATGCATTAGGATCAGTTATGGGACCTCATCCTTTTCCGACAATAGTAAGAGATTTTCAAAGTGTCATAAGTCGTGAGGCCAGGGCTCAAATACTTGAAAAAGAAGGAAGATTACCTGATGCTGTCATGGCTTGTGTAGGTGGTGGTAGTAACGCTATCGGAATGTTTTATGAGTTTATTAAGGATGAAGGAGTTCGACTTATAGGTTGTGAAGCTGCAGGAAAGGGTGTTGATACCGATAAGACAGCAGCAACCATGGCTACAGGAACTCTTGGAGTATTTCATGGTATGAAATCATATTTTTGTCAGGATAATTATGGTCAGATAGCTCCGGTTTACTCTATATCAGCAGGACTTGATTATCCCGGTGTAGGTCCTGAGCATGCTAACCTCAAGGATATGGGAAGAGCAGAGTATGTTGCAGTAACAGATGATGAAGCAGTGGAAGCATTTGAATTTATAGCAAAGCAGGAAGGTATAATAGCAGCCATAGAAAGCTCTCATGCTGTAGCTCATCTTATGAAGCTCGCACCTACCATGAGTAAAGATCAGATAATTATATGCTGTCTGTCCGGAAGAGGAGATAAGGACGTTGCAGCAATAGCAAGATATAAAGGGGTTGATTTACATGAATAGAATAGATAAAGCATTTGATAATAATAAAGGATTTATAGCATTTATAAGTGCAGGAGATCCAAGTTTAGAAAAGACTAAAGAATTCGTAATTGAGATGGAAAAAGCAGGAGCGGCTCTTGTTGAGCTCGGAATACCCTTTTCCGATCCTATTGCTGAGGGAGAGGTTATACAGGGAGCCAATGTAAGAGCGCTTCAGGCCGGTACAACAACAGATAAAATATTTGATATGGTTAAGGAACTAAGAAAAGAAACCAATATACCTTTGGTTTTCTTATGTTACTTAAATTCAGTATTCAAGTATGGTTATGAGAATTTCTGTAAAAAATGTGTCGAAGCCGGAATAGACGGACTTATAATACCGGATATGCCCTTAGAAGAGAAGGGAGAATTGCTTCCTGTTATGGATAAGTATGACCTTTATCTTATACCTTTGATAGCACCTACAAGCAAAGAAAGAATAAGAGAAATTGCTAAGAATGCAAAGGGTTTTATCTATGTAGTATCATCACTTGGCGTAACAGGAGTAAGAAGTGAGATAACTACTGACGTTAAGTCTATAGTTTCTGAGATAAGGAAGGTTACAGATACCCCTGCCTGCATTGGATTTGGTATAAGTAAGCCTTCACAGGTGGCTGATTACACAGAGTATGCAGACGGCGCTATAGTCGGAAGTGCTATAGTTAAGATAATTGGTGAGTATAAGGATGAAGCAGGTCCTCACCTTTATGAATATGTTAAACAGATGTGTGATGCTGTAGTTAAGAAGTAAGTCAAAAATAAGTCAAAATAATAAAAAAATCACGTGATATGCTATTGAAAATGTTTAAGTAAACTGTTATAATTGATTAGGAATGAAGTTGATTTTTTATTTCAACTGTATTTATACATTTTCAGGAGGTTTTTTATGAGAATAAGTAAAGAATTATCACGTGGGATTTCAAAGGCACTTGTTTTTTCTATGTGTGCCTCAGCGCTTTTTACTCCCGTGTCATTAAAAGCAGCTACCGCAGATGATGTAAGCAAGGTTGTAGCACCATCAGCAGGGAAGTTTGTGAGAGTAAACTTTGGTAGTTATACAACCAGCAGTCTTTCAAGAACATCTAATAGAGTTAAGGATATATATTCATCAGGTTCTAACATGGGTGCCGTTGCAGAGTATACAAAAAACGGTGTTAATGGTACAGTTTATAAGTACAGCTATGATGGACGTAATTATAAATTAGCTATCAGTTCTTCGTCTGATATAGATGCATGTTTTTCATATTCTTCCATACCATGGAAGGTAGTAGAGGTTGAAAACGGAGTAGCAACCCTTATATCAGATAAGATAATAGATGTTAAAAATTATGATAGTACTTCTGCAAGTGATACTTCAGCAGCAGAAATTATTCAGTTTCTTAATTCTTCATTCTATGATGAAGCATTTAATGATAATGAAAAGAATATTATAAAGGATAGCGATAGAGTTAATGTAAGTCTTGCAACTGTTGAGGATATGCAAAATGAGGCTTACGGCTTAACAACAGATGCTGTAAGAAAGCTTTCAACTACACCTTATGTTACCCTTTTAAACGGTTCTTCATCTTGCGCTTGGTGGTTACTTAATAAGAACGGAAACAATGCTGCTGTAGTAGAGGCGAACGGTGCACTCAATACCGAAGGAAAGGCAGTTACAGAGAGTATAGGTGTGGTTCCAAAGATTAAGATTGATCTTGTTGCCAATCCGTCACTTTGGAATATAATTGCTGATATTGCTCCTGTAGTTACACCTGCACCTGCTACTAAGTCAGCTGTTTCTACACAGACAGCAGCTTACTTAAGCATTGGAAAGTCAACTGTTTCAGGTGTTAAAGCAAAGAGCGTATATGTTAAGAAAAAGGGAATTCAGTATCAGAGCGCTGTGAAGCTTAGCTGGAACAAGAATCAGTATGCTGATGGATATGTAATTTCAAGAGCAACCGGAAAGTCTTCTAAGTACTCAAAACTTAAGGAAGTATCAGCATCAAATAAGGATACACAGAGCTTTACAGATAAAAAAGTTAAGAAGGGTACTAAGTACACTTATCAGATTACAGCTTTTGCTTATGATACCAACAAGGTTGAGTATAAGGCAGTTCCTACATCAGGAGATGCTGTTACAGTATCAAAGAAGGTTATGAAGCCTGTAATCAAGATGAAGAAGAAGGGAAATAATCTTACACTTACATTTAAGAAGGTTGAAGGAACAACCTACAATACAGAGTATAAGTATAACGATGAAAAGAAATGGCATAAATTGAATAAGTATAACGGTAAAATCAAGAAGAAGATTAAGATGGTTATCTATGCTCATGGTTTCAAGCTTCGTGTAAGGACTACACTTAAGGATGGCAAAAAGAAGTACAACAGTCCTTATTATACATCAAAGTCCCTATAATAGGGTATCTTCATTGCTAGCGGAGTAAAACCGGTATTTAGAAATAACAAAAAAGAATATAAGATTTATAGAAACGGAGAAGAATAATGCCAGTTAGTTTTAATCGTTGTTTTAAATGTATGTCTGAGTTGGATGCCGAGGGAAAGTGTAAATGTGGATTTGATAATTCATCATTAGAAACACCTCCAAAGTACCTTCAACCAGGTTCATCTATTCACAACAGATATTATATAGGCAGAATATTGGGTGAAGGCGCATATGGTATCACCTATATGGGATGGGATGATTTTGATAATAAGGCAGTTGCTGTAAAGGAGTACTTCCCTGTGGCACTTGTTGAGCGTGATACTTCTTCTGCAACAGGAAAGCATGTCAATGTAAAAGAAGGTATAGACGGTGACATGTACCGTGAGGGTCTTAAGACCTACGATCATGATACCAAGCGTCTTAAGATGTTTAATGGATTCAAGGGCATAGTTCAGGTGCTTGATTCATTTAAGGAAAACAGCACTGCATACATAATCATGGACTATGTAAACGGGGTTACAGTTACAGAATATATAAAGAGAAACAGAATTGTTAAACCGGAGACGGTTTTCAACATGATGAAGAATATTATCGAGTCTCTTGAGCGCATGCATAAGGTTGATGTGTTACATTACAACATTAATCCTGATGATATAATGATTAAGAGTAACGGAAGAGCAACTCTTGTAAACTTCGATACAGCCTGCGGTTCTACGGATGATGAGGGAAGATCTCTTCTCTTAAAGCCTGGATATGCACCACTTGAGCAGTATTATGTGGACGGTCAGCAGGGTCCGTGGACTGATGTATATGCTATCGCAGCTGTTATGTATACGATGCTTACAGGTGTCAATCCGCCAGATGCTCTTAGTCGTAACGATAAGGATACTCTTCAGGGGTTTGATGAGTTTAGGGTACGTATACCACAGAGTCAGGCAGATACGCTTATAAAAGCTCTTAAGGTAGATCCGGCAGAGCGTATCCAAAATATGAATGAATTGCATACAGGTCTGTATGAGAATATAACTCCTTTAGAGGATGAGGATTCTGGTCAGGGTACTACCAAGGCACTTCCAAGAAGTGATAAGGATGATACCATAGATGCTTTTGTTAAGATAAGAGAAGAGAGTACAGAAGCAAGTAATCAGGCACAGAGAGGTTTGGGAAGCTTTGTTCCTTCATTTGGAAGAAAAAATAATCAGGACAAATCAGAAGAAAGACCTTATGACGCACTCCTTAAGTCTGATGACGAACCAAAGACTAGTCCTAAGACTTCTTCAACGGCGCCTACAAAGAGCAATGTACCTACAAGCTCTAATGTTCCACCAAAGAGCAATGTACCTACAAGCTCTAATGTTCCACCAAAGAGCAATGTACCTACAAGCTCTAATGTTCCGCCAAAGAGCAATGTACCTACAAGCTCCCATGTGCCACCAAGGAGTAATGTTCCAACATCTGCACCGAGTACAGCGGAGCAAAAGAAGGATATACCGAATGCAGATCCGAACAGACCAGATTACAAAAATCTTCCAAGAACAGCAAAGGATGATGTTTTCGATTCATTTGTATCAAGCAGAGTAGATGATTATGTCAGAGAAGAAACTATAGTAGATAAGATTGTAAAGAATCTTAAGTTTATAATACCGGGTGTTATAGTTTTGATTATCGTTATATTTATACTTGTAAGGTGTAACAGTAACGATAATACACCAAAGCCTACCACACCACCTCAGTCGACACCGACTGAAACACTTCCACCATCAGACACATCTTCAGAAAGTAGCGATGCAAGCTCTTCAGAGGCTACATCAGAGGATGCTTCATCTGAAGAGGATACAACAAGTGATGGTCCTCTTACCATGGTAGATGTCAAGGGAATGGATAAGGATAAGGCAAAGAAAGCTATAGAGGGAATTGTTTCAGGAATAACTGTTAAGTTTAAAGAAAAGAATTCCGATGATGTTAAAGCAGGAAAGGTTATGGATCAGTCTGTAGCAGCAAATGAGAACTTTGCACCGGGAGAGATATCAGAGGTTACACTTACTGTAAGTGCAGGACCTGCAAAGGTTACTGTTCCTAGTGTTTCCAATATGAATAGAGCTTCAGCTATTAATACACTTAAGAAAGCAGGACTTAAGGCTAAGATTAGTCGAAGTGATTATAGTAGTGATTTTGGTAAGGATAGGGTTATCAGTCAGAGTCCAAGCGGAAAGGTAGATCCGGGAACGACTGTTTCACTTGTTATCAGTAAGGGACCTAAGCCTGCTCCTAAGAAGACTCCTGCTCCTACACAGAAGCCAAGTTCTTCTTCAACAAAGCCTACTGCAACCAAGAAGCCAAGTCCTATTGGTTAAACATAAAAATAATTACTAAGAAATGGAGATAAGTATGGAATTATCGTATATGGAACTAAGAGAGCAGATTTGTGATGTATGTCATAAGATGTGGCAGCTTGGTTGGGTAGCTGCCAATGACGGCAATGTATCTGCAAAGCTTCCCGACGGTACCTTTATGGTAACCCCTACCGGGATGAGTAAAAGCTTTATCAAACCTGAAAGTCTTGTTGTTATTGATAAAGATTTCAATATTTTAGAGGGAATGGAAGGTTACAGACCTTCTTCCGAAACTAAGATGCACCTTAAGTGTTATAATGACAGGGATGATGTAGGAGCAGTTGTTCATGCACATCCACCAACAGCTACTGCTTATGCTGTAGCCAATATCCCTTTGGATGATTATTCAATGATTGAGGATGTTATCGCTATAGGTTCTGTACCTGTTACACCTTATGGTACACCATCAACTGATGAAGTGCCAAAGGCTATAGAGCCTTATCTTCCTTATCATGATGTTATGCTTTTGCAGAATCATGGAGCGCTTACTGTAGGTTCTGATGTAATTACTGCATACTACAGAATGGAAACACTCGAATTGTTTGCTAAGATAAGTCTTAATGCAAGACTTTTGGGAGGTGCAAAGGACCTTTCAAGAGAAAATATAGACAGACTTATAGGCATGAGAGAGAATTACGGTGTTACCGGAAAGCATCCGGGTTATAAGAAGTATCATTAACATGGGATAGTTTACTGATAGATAAAAAAAGACCGGCTCCCGTTTAAGGGGAACCGGTTTTTTATTTAAATAAGATATTACTGCCTGTTTTTATATATCCTTCAACCTTCTTTTTAGGCGTTTTGTATATTACATGATGTGCATATTTGCCATTCTTTAGAAGAGTATCGCCTAAGTACTTCATGCGTTTATAAGGAGTAACTAAGGCTAATTTCCTTCCGCCCTTAGGCTTCTTTGTGACATAGGTTTTGATAGTTGACCAACACTTTTTCTCGGTTTTGGCACAAACAGTTAGCTTGACAAAGTTAGTATAATATCTGGTGTCGTTTACGGTAATATAACCTCTTATACGATAATACTTTTCATATTTGCCCGATAATACCGATAAATCAGAGTATGTAAAGGTTTCGGGTTCGATTATGTCAGCAATGAGATTATATTTATCATTGTATGTATCTTTTCTGTACAGCTCAAAGCCTGTTGATCCGGAGAGCTTACCCCAGTTTAGATTAACTGTTTCATTATCGATGGCTGCTTTAAATTTCTTAAAATTCTTAGGCTTAATGATAAAGGTCTGCGTCTTTACACCTGTAAAATTATTTATTCCGGTAACTGTAACTGTAGCAAGACCGGGGTAAATATTATCTGTAAATACAGCGGTATAGTCTGAGTTCTTAACAAGAGTATTACCATTTAAAGTAACCTTTAATTCAGGTTCGAGAGCCTCTCCTGTAGACCTTGTGGAACCCTTAACCTTGATATTTGCATTACTGATATCGCCTACTGCAGAACCACTTACAGGAGCAGTAATAACAGCACCTACGGCTGAATCCAGATTAGTGGAGGTATAGAAGAAGTTACAGTCTACATTAGCCGGAATACCATCAATTTTACCTACACTTGAATATTGCCAGAACTGATAGTTATACTCAAAAGTAGTAGCAGAAGCGTAGTGAGCAAGCCATATTCTATACTTTGAAGAAAGCTCTTCGCCGTTAAGCTTATCATGAAACTCACTGTAACTTGAGTAGACAGCAGGGGTATATCCTGCGGCTGCGATTGTATCACAGAAAGCGGAGACAATAGCGGTATACTTCTCAGTAGAAAGCTTTGCACTGTACATACGACCTGCACCACCCACAGATTCGAAATCTATAGCAACCGGCATATTTACCGTATAGCCCTTCATGTTGTTGATACAGTAATTAGCCTCTTCGATAGCTTCATTTACTGTTATTGCCTGGGTAAAGAAGTAAATACCTGTTCTTACTCCGGCAGCGGCAGCACCCTTCATATTGGTATCATACATGGTATCCATGTTGAGGGTGGCTTGAGCTGAACCTCTGTAACCAAGTCTTATAAATGCATAATCAACACCATCGGCTTTTGCCTTGTTCCAGTCAATGGTTTTTTGATAAAATGATACGTCTATACCATGGAAGATTTTATCATTGTAGTGCTTTGATTGCTGTGTGTATACACTTCCGTTATAAGGACTTTTTGTAGTAGTATCAGCCGAAACTAAAGTAGAGTTGGTTAAGCATAGCGAAAAAATCAACAAACTCACCAATGATTTTTTAATTAAATGTGTGGATATATATTTTTTAAAAAACATCTTTATTCCCCCGAATAATAATAAATAGAAAACGATTATTGTTTTCTCACCTGAATTTTTTCTTAAAATAATAACCTAAAGAAATATAATAACATTATTTCTAATATAATTGCAACTGTTTGATAAGTGTTTTTCTAAAAAAACTAAAATTCATATTATGATTATATATTAGTTGTAAAATGTGGCATTTAATTGTTAAAGAATTTACGATATTTAGAAATCTTTTGATGTTTATATCAGGAGTTCTAACGAATTAAAGGTCTTATGAACATAGATATCAAAGTAGGCATCTACGAATTCTCTTAATTCTTTAATCACTTCATCCTTAAGATTGAATGCAAATAGGTTTTTAAGAGGAGAAGAGGCAATGTAACGAAGTGCGTAAAGCGCATCAGCGCTAAGCGTTATTGGCCTTTCGTTAACATGAACCTTTTGTAAGCATGAATTACAAAGCATGCCTCCTTTTCGAAGATAAAACGGGAAGTGTCCCTCTTTACCGCAAGAAATACACGAATTAGGGTTCATGCCCTCGCCTTGTATATAAAGGAGTCGCATCTCAAATATTATTCGTATAAGTCCAGCTGGGATAAGCTTTTGAATTAATGCATGAATTGAAAGATAAAGGAGATTGACTTCATTTTCGGCAGTTATATTTTCTCTGCTGTAGTACCTTACTAATTCGCCAAAGTACGAAGCGTAAATCATATCATCCATGGAATCAGAAAGCTCAGAAAAATGTTTTATGATATGAGCTGACTTTAAAGTATATGAGCGTGGACTTTCATATAAGATAAAATTTGCAAATGTAAATGGGATGGTGGCGGCTGAAAGTGGATTGTGCGGGCGTCTGCTGCCTTTTACAAAACAAGTGATTCTACCGTATTCGGAGGTTAGTATCTCTATACGACTATCATATTCTTTGTGAGAGGATGATAATAAAACTACACCGTTGGCAGAGCATACTCTGCTGTCTCCATCAGAAAAACTCATTATATATAATTACCTCCATCTAAAGTACACCATATCTTAGGCCTGCAATAGACCTTTTTCACTATAACAGTAATTTACTTAAAAGGCAAGATTTACTTGCATATGGAGGTGACTTTTGATATAATAATCGTAGTAAATTTCCTGGGTTGTTCGAGAATCCTGTAATTTTGAACCTACACCTATTTGAGGGGAATCCTATATCGATGTGACTATGTCAAGCCTCTTTCGACGTGGAAGGCAGAAACCACATTTGCGGACACCCACCTGGCTTTTTGCTAGGACTCAAAATATCAGGAAACGGCAACTTGGGTTTACAAAGGGCTGCTTTATCTGTGATGGGGTGGCTCTTTTTTTTCTAAAACTATTATTATATAATGATGGAGAAATAACTAAGATGAAGTACGATTTTCTAATCATTGGCGCAGGTCTTTACGGTTCTGCCATAGCAAGATGCCTAAAGGATTATGGAAAAAGTGTTCTTGTTGTTGAAAAAAGAAAAACTGTAGCAGGTAATATTTATACCGAAAGAGTATGCGGTATAAATGTTCATAAGTATGGAGCACATATATTTCATACCAATGATGAAGAGGTTTGGAGTTTTGTAAACAGATTCGCTACATTTAACAGATTTACCAATTCACCTATAGCAGTTTACAAAGATGAAGTTTACTCGCTACCGTTCAATATGTATACCTTTAATCGGATATGGGGAGTTATAACTCCAAAAGAGGCATATGAAAGAATTGAAGCCGAGAAGAAGAAGGCAGGGATTAAAAATCCTACTAATCTTGAAGAGCAGGCCATAAGTCTGGTAGGAGAAGAAATATATGAAAAGCTTATTAAAGGCTATACTCATAAGCAGTGGGGCAGGCCTTGTAAAGAGCTTCCGGCTTTTATCATAAAGAGGCTCCCGGTAAGATTTTCTTATGATAATAATTATTTCAATGCTGTTTTTCAGGGTATACCTATGGGTGGATATACCGATATGATTAACAGGATGCTTTCCGGAGTGGAAGTAATAACGGATTGTGATTTTCTTGAAAACAGGAATGAGCTATCTAAAAAAGCTTCACATATTATATATACAGGTCCCATAGACAAGTATTATGATTATTGTTTTGGAGAGCTCGAGTACAGATCCATAAGATTTGAGACACAGATTTTGGATACGGATAATTATCAGGGTAATGCAGTCGTAAATTATACGGATGAGGATGTGCCCTATACAAGAATTATAGAGCATAAATGGTTTGAGGACACTTATGAACACATAAGTAATCCACATAAAACCATTATAAGCAAAGAGTACAGCGTAGAAACAAAGGTAGGAGAAGAACCATATTATCCGGTTAACGATGAGAAGAATTCTTTATTATATGATAAATATAAGAAGTTAGCTGATAGTGAGGATAATGTGTCATTTGGAGGTAGGTTGGGAGAATATAAGTATTACGATATGGATGTCACGGTAAGTAAGGCGATTAAAGCTTCTTATGAATGGAGATAAATATGTTTTCTGAGTTGGATAAAGGTATATCAAAAGAAGAATTGTATGAGATAATCAATCAATTTGCACTAAATAATGATCTTTTATACACTAAAAAGGCTTTAGAGCTTAGTTTTAATGCACATGATGGCCAGTTTAGAAAGGAGGGTACACCTTACGTTATTCACCCTCTTATCATGGCGAGGCATGCTATAGCCTTAGGAATCAAGGATGACGATATATTATCTATCATTCTTCTTCATGATGTAAGTGAAGATTGTGATATAACTTTGTCATCTGATGATTTTAATGAGACCATAAGAGAAAGCGTAGAACTGCTTACTTACAGAAAGGACACTTCCCTTAGCAGGTATAAATCTAAAAAGAAGTATTTTGAAAAATTAGCAGAGAATAAGTATGCTGCACTTGTAAAGGCATTTGACAGATGTAATAATATATCTTCCATGATAAGAGGTTTTTCAGATGCGAAGATTAAGCGTTATATAAAAGAAACAATTGATTTTGTATATCCTATACTTGATAGGATTGAAGAAATGTGGCCGGAATATACTGATTGTATATTTGATATAAGGTATCAAATGGATTCGGTTATATCTACCATTATTCTATCAAAACCTGATATGGTATAATAATTGATTAATATGTATTTTTTTATGCTTTTTTATAGTATAAATGGGCTAAAATCATAAAAAAAATACAAAAAAATCCCTAAAATACGTTATTTTTGATAAAAATATGTTGACAAATTGCGTATTTAAGGGTATAAATAAAGAGTAACATTCTTACGGAAATCTTAATTTAAGGAGGAAAAGAACTAATGAACAAATCAGAATTAGTTGCTGCTATGGCAGAGAAGGCAGATATGCCAAAGAAGGATGCGGAGAAGGCTTTAAAGGCTTTCGTCGAGACAGTTGAAGGAGAGCTTAAGAGTGGTAATAAGGTACAGTTAGTTGGCTTTGGTACATTCGAAGTAATCGAGAGAAAGAAGAGAGAAGGAAGAAATCCTTCAACAAAGGAAAAGATTATCATTCCTGCTTCTAAGGCTCCAAAGTTTAAGGCTGGTAAGGCTCTTAAGGAAGCTGTTAACGCATCTAAGAAGGGCGCTAAGAAGGGCAAGAAGAAATAATTTTTCTGAAGAGTTATGACTTAGTTTTTAGGGCCATTGGTAAGGTTATTCTTACCGGTGGTCTTTTTAAGTTTTTATATTAATTATGAGAGATGACAGTGTAATATTTACTGTAATGCTGTGATTTTTACTTTGAATGGAGGATAACCATGAGACTTGATAAATATCTAAAGGTTTCAAGACTTATAAAGAGAAGGACTGTTGCTAATGAAGCAGCAGATGCAGGAAGGATAAGTATAAACGGTAAGGTTGCTAAAGCATCTGCTTCAGTAAAGCCGGGAGATAAGATTACCATTGCATTTGGTGATAAGGAGTTAAATGTAGAGGTTCTTTCTGTGGCAGAAACCGTTAAGAAAGAAGATGCGAAGCTTATGTATAAAGAAATATAAAAAAGCTGAGTCATAATCGACTCAGCTTTTTCTTTTTCATATTCGATTTAAAGTGAACCCAAAACCTGCAGTGCGTGGTCTGAAATCAGCGGTTCAAAATGTTCTTCGTAATACTCATCCGTTGCATAAGTTCCATTGATATGCTTTCCGTACTCCGAGATGAGGTTGCATATTTTGTTGTATTCCGATAAAGTGTGCTCTGATTTATGTACTACAAGAAAATATTTTTTAAAATCAACATCCTTATATAAGCTGTTTTTTCCGGTATAAACATAAACCAGGTTTTCTGCGAGATTGGATATATCATCAAGTTTTTCAAATTCAAATACACTTATAATATCTCGAACTGAAGGTAGGTCAGGATTAAGTGAAGAGCTTTGATTACCTAAAAGCTTGGCTGCAGATATAGAATTCTGATTAAGGTCGATTGAAAGAGGATCATCTGAAAGGTTGTTTTTATAATCATCATCACCAAAATTAGTATAAGAGGAAACTGATGAAAAATCATCCTCGTCATAAGAAGAATTATAAAAATCATCCTCATCAATTATATCGAATTCTTCCGAATCTTCCGAATCTTCAGTAAAGGAAGCAAACCTTGAATCGGTTTCATAAGCCTCAGGCGCTTTGCTGATAAGCAATACCAATGAATCAGGATAGGTAGGTATAGCTTCAATCATGAGAGGGACATCCTGAGAATCAAAACCGAGTTCATAACTTGCTTTTTGTACCATATCACGAAATAAGCCTTTTGCTTTTTCTGTACCATAAGCTAATTCAGTTATTCTTAAGTCTCTTTCGGCTAAGTCTTCTCTTGAAAGTGTACATTTTACCTGATTATCGTTTAATCGCTCTATATTCATACAAGATTCCCCCTTTCCGTTAGATTAATTAAAGTATAGATTAAATAGTAAATTAAGTCAATAAAAAGCAGAAAAAGTCACAATTTGTTCAGATTTGATTATGATTATTATAATTGTGACCTGATTTGAGCAAAATGTGGTTATACTAAAAAAATGCACTAATTTCGATTAGTTATTTCTACATTCGGAAGGCTTGAAAAACCTTTATTTATCGATGTTTCTGGAGTATAATAACCTTGTAATAAACCTAATTTAAAAGATGGTTTTTACTATAACCTGTAAAAAACATCTGTATCTTTTTTAATATATAATCCGGAAAGGGGGAATGAATATAGAAGGTAAAGCATTTGTTATCACAACAACTATTGATGTATCATAGAATTATAAAATTTAATAATTTTAATTTTGCCTTTAGAGGGCAGACATCTTAATGCAATTAAAGAATTGGTGTAAATCGTTATTCCTGAGCAGGTACGATTTACACCATATTTTTATTGACACGGACCGATATTTTAATAATATTTGCCAAAAAAAATATATAATGCTATACTAGTATAGATTTTTTAATAATCAAAAATATGGACAACGAGGTAAAGTAATGAAAAAGTCATATAAAGGTGTAGTTATAGTTATAGCAATAATAATTGCAATAGTAGCTCTTATTGTAGGTATATTTCTTTATAGGAGGTATTCTCCCGGTACAAAGAAAGCAGACCTTAATGCTTATTTCGGAGTAAGCGATACAGAAGTTGCTATATGTATGCAGGATACTATTTCTGAGTACAAGGGTGTAGAAGAGGACGGACATATATATATACCTATAGAGTTGGTAAAGCAGGAACTTAATTCTAAGTTTTATTGGGATTCTAACGAGATGCTCCTCATATATACAACTCCCGATAAGATTATAAAAATAATAGAAGGCACCAAGAAGATATCAATTAATAACGAATCTTCTGAAAGTGATTATCCATATTGCATACTTAAGGAAAATGCTGAAGGAGAGTCTGTTCCATGCGTTGCAATTGACTTTGCTGACGAGTATTCAGAATTTGAGTATGAGGCTTACAAGAATCCTAACAGAGTAGTTATTAACTACCAATTCGGTGTTAATGAACAGTTTGCCAAGGCATCGGATGATAATACTGCAGTTCGTAAGCTTGCAGGTATAAAAAGCGAGATACTTAAAAATGTTAAAGAAAAAGAAGAAGTAAAGGTACTTGATGGTAATACAGACAGTAACGGATTTATAAAGGTTATGACAAATGACGGTTGTATAGGTTATACCAAGAAGGATAGCTTTGGGAAGATATCTGAAAGAGAAATTACAACCGATTTTAAAGAAGAAGAGTATACACATAAGCTTTATGATAAAAAGATTAGTCTTGGTTTTCATCAGATAGCTTCGGTTGAGGGAAATGCCGATCTTGACACGGTGCTTTCATCAGGAGCTGAGATTAATGTAATCTGTCCTACATGGTTTCAATCCTCTGATAATAATGGAAATATCAAGTCTTTTGGTGATTATAATTATGTGGAAAAGGCACATGCAGCCGGCCTTGATGTCTGGGGCCTTGTAGATGACTTTTCTGAGCATAATACTATCGGAAAGGTGCTTTCTGCGACTACAGCAAGACAAAAATTAGAAAAGAATCTGGTAGCAGAGGCGATTAAATACAGTTTGGATGGTATCAATATAGATTTTGAATACGTTCAGCCTGAAAACGGAGATGACTTTGTTCAGTTTATAAGAGAACTAAGTGTTCTTTGTAGAAAATATGAATTAGTTCTCTCTATAGATAACTATCCACCGGGTGGTGGAACCGATTATTATAACAGACACGAGCAGGCTCTCGTTGCAGATTATGTTATTACCATGGCTTATGACGAGTATAACGGAGTAAGCGAAGAGTCTGGTCCTACTAGTTCTTTAACTTATGTTAAGGATGCGCTTTCAGCAATGGATGAGCTTATACCAAAAGAGCAGAGCATCATAGCGTTACCGTTTTATACACGTATATGGGCTACGAAAGGGAAGAAAAAACCTACCAGTACGCCTTATGGTATGAAAAATGCATTGGAGTGGGTAAACGTAAACAATGTAAGCCTTAATTGGGATGATAAGACATCCTTAAATTACGGATCTTATAAGAGCTCAGATGGAATAAAATATGAGATATGGTGTGAAGATAAAGAGTCACTTGAGCTTAAAATGAAGGAAGTAAGCAAGTCCGATGTAGCCGGAATGGCATACTGGAAGCTTGGACTTGAAGAGTCATCAGTATGGCCTCTGGTAAAAAAATATAATAGATAGAAGTTTATGAATACTAAGATAATTAAGATAAATCCTGAAAAAATCGATAAAGAGAAACTAAGTAAGGCTGGAGAGATTATCAGAAGAGGCGGACTTGTGGCATTTCCCACAGAGACAGTATACGGTCTAGGTGGTGACGCTCTTCAAAAAGAATCTTCATTAAAGATTTATCAGGCTAAGGGAAGACCTTCAGATAATCCTTTAATTGTGCACATAGCGGATAAAGAGTCCGTTTACGAGCTTGCAGAAAGTGTAAGCGAAGTAGCAAAGCGCCTTATGGATGAGTGCTGGCCAGGACCGCTGACTCTCGTTTTTAATAAAAGAAGTATAGTATGTGATGAGACTACAGGAGGGCTTAATACTGTAGCAGTTCGTATGCCTGTTCATCCGGTAGCAAGGGAATTTATAAGGGCATCAAAGACTTATATAGCTGCTCCAAGTGCCAATATATCCGGAAGACCCAGTCCGACATCGGCTTCTCACGTAATCGAAGACATGGATGGGCGGATAGATATGATTATTGATTCCGGTTCCATAGATATAGGATTGGAATCTACTATAGTTGATGTTACTACAGATAATCCAGTTCTTTTGCGACCGGGGTACTACTCTTATGAAGATATAAAAAGGATTGCAGGAGGTTGTGAGGTCGATCCAACCTTAAAAAATCCCGAACTTATGAATAATCAAAAGCCAAAAGCTCCCGGTATGAAGTACAGGCACTATGCACCAAAAGGAGATTTAAAGGTTGTTTTCGGTGATTACTTACATGTGAGAGAATACATGCAAACTAAACTTAAGGAGCATAGGGCAGAAGGAGTAAAATGCATATGTATCGTTTCAAGTGAGCATGTTAAAGACTTTGAAAGTCAGGATGTACTGGATGCGGGAAGTATATTTATCCCAGGACAGGTGGCATCCAGGTTATTTGATATTCTTAGAAAAGCAGATAGTTTGGGGGCGGATTACATATACTCAGAGAGCTTTGAAGCTGATAAAATGGGTGAAGCTGTTATGAACAGGTTAATGAAGGCTGCAGGGTATCAAAGAGTTAATTGTTAGGATTAAACTAAGATTTTTGAATGGAGATTATTATGGGAAATGATGATAAAAAAATAGAGAAGGTTATATTTGTATGTGAAAATAACCTTTTTCTAAGTCCTATGGCGGAAAGTATGTTCAGAAATTCCGGTGGGGCAGAGGATATAGAGGTGATTTCAAGAGGTTTGGTTGTTCTTTTTGAAGAACCTATAAATCCTAAGGTTAATCTGCTGTTGACCTCTCACGGCAAAGATTTATGCAAGCATGGCAATTCATGTCAGCTCAAAAAAGAAGATATTACAGAGAAAACCTGTGTATTTACCATGACCTTAGGTGAGAAGGTTAAGGTTATGGAAGAGTATGGCGCACAGATAGTATATACATTGGGAGAATTTTCCGGTATTAATGTGGATATTATAAATCCATATGGTAAAGAGTCTGAGGCATATGAAGAGGCTTTCGGGCTTCTGGATATGTGTATACAGGCTTCTGAGAGTAAAATAAAATCATTAAACGGAGGGATTGGAATGATAGCTATAGGATGTGATCATGGAGGATACGAATTAAAGCAGGAGATAATAGGATATTTGGATGTGAATGACATCCCGTACAATGACTTTGGATGTTATGATAACAAATCATGTGATTATCCCGTATATGCAAAGGCTGTTGCTAACAGCGTAGCTAAAGGTGAGTGTGAAAAGGGTATAATTATCTGTGGAACAGGTATAGGCGTAAGTATGACAGCAAACAAGATTCCGGGAATCAGAGCTGCTCTTTGCCATGATACATTCAGTGCAGAAGCCACCAGACTGCATAATGATGCAAATGTACTTACAATGGGAGCGAGAGTAATCGGACCCGGTCTTGCTTTAAAGATAGTCGATACATTTTTAAATACAGAATTTTCAAAGGAAGAGAGACATCAAAGAAGAATAAATATGATGGAAAACTCTTAAAATATACACTCTTGACAGTTTAAAAAATGAGGCTTAAAATGTTTTGGTAGATTCTTAAATGTTAAGGAGGTGCCTTGGATGGCTAAAAAGGATATTGATTGGTCAAATCTTGGATTTGATTATTTAAAGACGGATTACAGATATGTTTCAAATTTTAAGGATGGAGCATGGGATGAAGGTGAGATAGTTACAGATAATAACATCACAATGAGTGAGTGCGCTTGCGTCCTTCAGTATGCTCAGACTTGTTTTGAAGGTCTTAAGGCTTATACAACAGAGGACGGACGCATAGTTTGTTTCAGACCTGACCTCAATGCAGAGCGTATGGCTATGACAGCTAAGAGATTAGAGATGCCTGTTTTTGATGAAAAGAGGTTTGTAGATGCTGTAGTTGAAGTTGTTAAGGCAAATGAAGCATGGGTTCCGCCTTTTGGCTCGGGAGCAACACTTTACATAAGACCTTATATGTTTGGTATTAATTCAGTTATTGGCGTTAAGCCGGCATCTGAATATCAGTTCCGTATATTTACAACTCCTGTTGGACCTTATTTTAAGGGTGGAGCTAAGCCTATCGTTATTACAGTAAGTGATTTTGATCGTGCGGCACCTCATGGAACAGGTAATATAAAGGCAGGTTTAAACTATGCCATGAGCTTGCATCCTATCATGGAAGCTCACAGAAACGGGTTTGCAGAGAATATGTACTTAGATGCAGCTACACGTACAAAGGTTGAGGAGACAGGTGGAGCAAACTTTATTTTCGTTACTAAGGATGGCACTATCGTAACACCTAAGTCAGACAGTATTCTTCCTTCTATCACAAGACGTTCTCTTATGACAGTTGCTGAGGATATACTTGGTATGAAGGTTGAGCATAGAGAAGTTTACTTTGACGAGGTTAAGGACTTTGCTGAGTGCGGTCTTTGCGGTACAGCTGCAGTTATCAGTCCGGTTGGAAAGATCGTTCATGGTGATCAGGAAATCGCTTTCCCAAGCGGAATGGAAGAGATGGGACCAACAATCAAGAAGCTTTATGATACTCTTACAGGTATTCAGATGGGTAAGATTGAAGGACCTGAAGGCTGGGTTAAGACGATCATGTAATTGATTAAAACACTATACAGAGGAAAGCATATGACTATTGAAATAAATGAGAGATATTTTGATCCTCATTTGATAGCGGATAGCGGTCAGTGCTTCAGATGGTATGAATTAAAGGATGGCAGTGTCGCTTTCTCTTTTGAGAGCTTCGCTGCCATTATTCATAGCATGGGGAGCGGAAAGATAAAAGTAAATGTTTGTGACTGTCTAAATAAAAGAAAAACAGATGATAAGGAAATAAAAGATAAGATAATTACTTATTTTGATCTACATACTGATTATGAAATAATTATAGAATCCATAGATAGTTCGGATAAGGTTTTATCGGCGGCAGCTTCTATGGGCAGTGGTATAAGGATATTAAATCAGGATACTTGGGAAACAATCCTAAGCTTTATGATAAGTCAAAATAACAATATCCCAAGGATAAAGAAAAGTATAGATAAGATATGCAAAAGATTCGGCGAAAGGATCGACGTAGACAAAATAAAAGAAGAGTATGGATTGGATTGTGACTGGCCTGATGAATTGTCGCATACATTTCCCGGACCCTTTGATATAGACCCTGAAAAACTCGATGATTTAGGTTTGGGATATAGAGAAGAATATATAAGAGAGTTGGTATATAAAGCGAGAGAAGAAGATTTTTTTCTGCATACCTTGGATTCGCTGGATGGAATATATACTGATTCTTTACAATATAAAAAAGTCCACGAAGGACTTTTAAGTATAAAGGGTATAGGAAATAAGGTGGCATCCTGTATAGAGCTTTTCGGTCTGCATTGTCTGGATGCATTTCCTGTAGATACTTGGGTCAAAAAAATCGAAGGAAAGTATTATGATGGCAACTTTCCAAAAGACAGATACAGAGGATATGCAGGCGTAATGCAACAATACTTGTTTTATTATGAAAGGCAGCAATAATAAAATAAGCAGTATTTAAGTGTCTTTGGTAAAACGTCTGTAATTTAATTCGTCTATTTCATCATCAGTAAATACATGATTTCCGGGTTCTATACCCTGCTCCCTGATAAAATCCAAAAGAAGGTCTATTTCCTCCTGAGTCATAATAGGTGGATGAATACAAGGTTCGTGAGTGTTGATAAAATCCACGAGAGCATCAATTTCATCCTGTGACATGTTGGAAGTGTCGTGAATTGTAGTAGTTTTAACTTCATCCAAAGTTTTTTTCTGGAAATCATGTGCATTAACAGTAGGTGGAACCCTTAATTTTTTAAAGGTCTGACTGCTTTTTGGTTTTTCGGGAATGGAATTTTTATTAATATCTGTCATATCGAAAAAATTGTCCTCCGTAAAATATAGTTATATTATAAAGCTATTTTTGGAATGTGTAAATAAAAAATTGTTCAAATGAAAGATTTATGGTATGATAATTATATATAGCCGTGTCAATAATTAGTTTTTTTGTTGATACAGGTTAAAAAAAGTCATAAAGAAAGGTTTTTAGGTTTTTATTATGGAAAAAATAATTATGAATACTCCACTGGTTGAGATGGATGGAGATGAGATGACACGTATACTTTGGAAGATTATTAAGGATGAGCTTATACTTCCTTTTGTTGATTTAAAGACAGAGTATTATGATCTTGGTTTAGAGCATAGAAACGAGACCGATGATCAGGTTACATTTGATTCTGCAGAAGCTACAAAGAAGTATGGAGTTGCTGTAAAGTGTGCAACTATTACACCAAATGCTGCCCGTATGGATGAGTACAATCTTAAAAAAATGTATAAATCTCCTAACGGAACTATTCGTTCAATCTTAGATGGTACTGTTTTCCGTACACCAATAAAGGTAAATGGTATAGATCCTAACGTTAAAACATGGAAGAAGCCTATAACACTTGCAAGACATGCATATGGAGATGTATATAAGAATACTGAGATAAGAGTTCCTGGCGCAGGAAAGGCTGAGCTTGTATTTACTGCGGAGGATGGAACAGAGATAAGAGAGCTTATCCATGAGTTTGACGGACCGGGTATACTTCAGGGTATTCATAATACCGATAAATCCATAGAGAGCTTTGCAAGATGCTGCTTTAACTATGCTTGTGATACCAAGCAGGATTTATGGTTTGCAACAAAGGATACTATATCTAAGAAATATGATCACACATTTAAGGATATATTTCAGAGAATATTTGAAACTGAGTACAAAGAAAAGTTTGATGAGCTTGGTATAGAGTATTTCTACACCCTTATAGACGATGCAGTAGCAAGAGTAGTTAAGGCTGAGGGTGGATTTATATGGGCCTGCAAGAATTATGATGGTGATGTAATGAGTGATATGGTTTCATCAGCCTGTGGTTCACTTGCAATGATGACATCAGTACTTGTTTCACCTGATGGAAAGTATGAGTATGAGGCAGCTCACGGAACTGTTCAGAGACACTACTATAAGCACCTTAAGGGAGAAGAAACATCTACAAACTCTGTTGCAACCATATTTGCATGGAGCGGTGCCCTCAGAAAAAGAGGTGAGTTAGATGGCATAGAAGGACTTGTTGATTTTGCTGATAAGCTTGAAAAAGCTACTATCAATACTATAGAAAGCGGTAAGATGACAGGAGATCTTTGTCTTATGTCAACTCTTCCTAATATAACAAAGTTAAACAGTACTGATTTTATAAAAGCAATAAGAGAAGAACTTGAAAAGCTTATATAAGGAGTTTTATGGAGGAGAAAGTTTATAAGAACGGCTTTACTCATGCAGGCAAATTTCATTCAGATGATGTTTTTTCTACTGCATTGTTAAAGTTATTATTCCCTAAAATTAAGATACAGAGGGGGTTTAGTATCCCTGAGGACTTTGATGGTATTGTCTATGATATTGGATTTGGCAGATATGATCATCATCAGGTAGATAAAGAGGTGCGCCCCAATGGCGTGCCTTACGCTGCCTTTGGTCTTTTGTGGAGGGACTTCGGAGAGTGCTTTTTGGATAAAGAGCATGCAGATGAGTTTGATAGGATTTTTATCCAGCCCCTCGATGAATCGGATAATACCGGCTCTTACTGTGATATGGCTCAGGTTATAGATGATTTTAATCCTGTATGGGATGAAAAGATTCCTCATGATGTAAGATTTTGGGAAGCTGTTGGTATTGCAAAAAAAATATTAAAGAATCATTTTAATAAAATCAATTCCTACTCCAGAGCCGATTCATATGTAAAAGAAGCTATGGATAAGTGCGATGGTAGGGTACTTGTGCTTGAGAGATACCTTCCATGGAAGACTCGGGTTGTAAAAAGTGATTATGAGGTTGTTATCTATCCTTCAAACAGAGGAGGCTACGGTATACAGATGGTACCGGTTTCAGGTGAAACAACGGATTTAAAGGTTCATCTTCCTGAGGAGTGGTACGGGAAGAGTGTAGAAGAGTTAAGAACTATTTCAGGAATAGATGATTTGACTTTTTGTCATGCTACCGGTTTTCTCGCGTCAACCTTATCTCTGGAAGGTGCATTAAAGGTAGCACAAAAAGCAAAGTAAGGTGTATGTCATGAAGAAGGTTGACTTGATAACGGGATTTTTAGGTTCCGGTAAAACTACTTTTTTAAAAAACTATGTTAAGTATCTTGTAAGTAAAGGTGAAAAAGTAGGTATAATAGAGAATGATTATGGTGCCATAAGTGTGGACCTTATGCTGCTTCACGAGGAACTTGGGGATTTATGTCAAATTGGCATGATAGTCGCAGGTGATATGGATTGTTACCGAAGAAGATTTAAAACAAAGCTGATATCCATGGGGATGATGGGAGTTGACAGGATAATAGTCGAACCATCGGGAATATATGATGTGGACGAGTTTTTTGATATCTTACATGAAGAACCTGTAGAAGGAAAGTATGAGGTTGGTAATGTAATAGCTGTTGTTGATAGCGTCATGGAAACGGAGATGTCGGAGGACTCGAAGTATATTCTTTCCACTCAGACTGCAGATGCGGGTATCGTTGTATTTAGCAAGACAGACCTTTTGCAGGGAGAGTTACGCAAATCTCTAAATCAGACTATTATATTCTTAAATAATATACTAGAAGAGAATAAATGTAACAGAAGATATAATCTGATTTCTGCTACAGAAGGACCTGTGTACATTAATGAAAAAAAAGATATAATCGCAGGAGACAGAGCGCTTTTTGGTGAAGCTGAGTATAAGCTTATCTCAGAGTGTGGTTATAAAACTGAGAGTTACTTAAAAAAGCATATATCTGATAATAATAAATATCGCTCTTTATTCTTTTACAATCTAAAGATTAAAAAGGAAAGTATAGAGAAAATGACAGGTGAACTTTTTGAAGCTTCCCACACAGGTCATATATACAGGATTAAAGGATATCTAAAAATCGATAATAACTGGTATGAATTAAATATAACGCCTCAAAAATCAGAGATTAACATCCAAAAGGAGGGGCAGGAGGTTATTACGGTTATAGGTGAAGATATGCAGGAAAAAACAATTGTAGACATCATTGGAAGATATAGTGAAAGTGATGATTTTATTCACGGAAAAACATCACATCTTTCACATTAAAAAGGAGTATTCCTATATGGTAAAGGTAGGTAAAAAAGAAAAAAGACAGCTATTGCTTATCAGTTTTTTGTTTGTATTAATGATAGCTTGTACTATCTTTTTTCTGATGCAGGTTAAAGTAACCTCATTAAAACATATATATGTACTAAATATCGGCATCGATTTATTTGGTATGTTTTTGGGCTATATCCTTTTTGCCGGGATTGTTTTTGATTTGCAAAAAAACGGTTCGGATCTAAGAGCATTGTTACAGCTTATATTTGTTGTATCCGTAGCGTTCTTTTTGGATGCCGGGGCTTGGATGCTAGATGGTATGCCTGAGCTCAGGATTCTTAACTTAATTGACAATGCGCTTTTTTATCTCTGTGCGCCTTGTGAGGCAGTACTGTTTTGGCTATATGTAAAAAATCTTATAATACTTAATAATCCTCATTATAAGAAGATTGACTTGGGAATCAAGTGTTTAGGCGCTTTGGATTTACTAATTAAAATAATTAATCCTTTCTTTGGCTGGTACTTTACTGTCGGGCCTGAAGGTGTGTATAAGAGAATGACGTTATATCCGATATCCTTGATTTATCCGATGGCAACTCTGATAATTATATTTATTATCGTGATGCTCGAAAGAAAGCAGCTTGATAAATTCAAGATTATTATTCTTTGTTTGTATATATTTGCTCCGTTTACAGTTGCTTTACTTACTATGAAAATCTATGGTATTTCCTTAAACAGCGGAGTGCTGATGCTGGTTATACTGCTTATGTATTGCGTGCTCAATGTGACGCAGGGCAGAAAGGCAGCAGTCATAAGTCATGACCTTATGATTGCGTCGGAAATACAGGAGAATATCCTTCCAAGAACATTTCCGTTTTTGCCTGAAAAAAAGGAGTTTGACCTTTATGCATCCATGAAGCCTGCTAAGGAAATCGGTGGAGATTTTTATGATTTTTTCATGGTGGATGATGATCATCTTGCCATGGTAATAGCAGATGTTTCCGGAAAAGGAATTCCCGCTGCACTCTTTATGATGATTGCAAGAACTCTTATAAAGAATCGTACTATAGACGGAGAGTGGGAGAGTCCTGCGGATATACTTTCGAAGGTTAATAATCAGCTTTGCGACGGTAACAAAATGCAGATGTTTGTAACTGCATGGCTTGGAATACTATCTCTCTCCACAGGAAAGCTTGATTATTGTAATGCAGGTCACGAGTATCCGGCTCTATACAGAAAAGGAAAAGAATTTACAATATTGATGGAAAAGCATTCACCACCCCTTGCAACTCTTGAAGATATTGATTATAAGGGTGGAAGTCTTCTGCTAAAAAAAGGAGATGTACTTTTTGTTTATACGGATGGAGTTACTGAAGCAAATAACAAAAAGCTTGAGCTCTACGGTATGGACAGGATGATAAATGCATTAAATAAAAAACCCGATGCCCCTCTTAAGGAGATTGATGAAGCGCTTAGAGATGATATTAAAGCTTTTGCAAAGGATGAACCACAATTTGATGATATCACTATGCTTAGTGTTAGATATATGGGAAATCAATAAGAAAGCTGATAATTAATATTTTATATATAATATAAAACTTTGAAAGGGGGAATGTGTTTGAAATATCATAAGTTTTTTGCGTGGGCAGCTATAATTTGCCTTGCGCTGACTGTAATCACAGGGTATGGAAAGGAGTGATTGACAGTTAAAGAGAACTTTACCGTAAAATGGGTATGGGATTATGGTAAAGATAGTTAAGAGAAAAGAGATAATAAAAAGTTTAATAAACGGATGTAGGAATATCTTATAATTATTAGTTTGTATGGCCTATTATATCATTTTTCTATAAAGAAAAGGAATGGAGGTTCATATGAAATTAAAGAACATAGGAATGGTAGCATGCGGATTTTTAGCAGGTACAGTAGGTTTAACCATACTTGCAAGCAAGGAAGCTAAGAAGGTTTACACTCATGTAACAGCTTGTGCCATGAGAGGCGCAGACGCTTGTTTGGCAAAGGCAACCAACTTTAAGGAGAATTGCCAGGACATAGCCTGTGATGCAAGAGAAATCAACGAAGAAAGGTATCGCCAGGAGGAAGAAGAGCTTATAAAGGATGCCAGAGAAATCGTTGAAGAGGCAGATGCCATGAAAAATGAGGAAGAAGCTTAAAGTTTCATGTAAAGTGAGGATAACCTATGAGATGTAAGATATTACATGAATCCAAGGATAGGCTCAGGATTCACTTTTTCAAGAGATATTTTTCTTTTGAGGAGGCTGATATTCTTGAGACCTATATAGATGAGCTGGAGTATGTTTCTAAGGTTTCTGTCAATGAAAGAAGCTGTAATGCTATAATTTTTTATGATACTAATAAAAGAAAAGAACTCTTAGATACATTATCAAGGTTTTCATTTGAAGAAGTAAATATAGAAACTCCCATGTATACGGGAAGGGATATAAGGCATAGTTATGAAGATAAGATTTTCTATCATGTAGCGGTAAATGTACTGAATCGTTTTGTAATGCCGATTCTCTTCAGGCGTATCAGAGGAATAATAAAAGCCATTCCATTTATATGGAGGGGCTTAAAGTGCATAGTAAGAGGTAAGATAGAGGTTTCGGTCTTAGATGCTGTAAGTATAGGAGTATCACTGCTTCGAGGAGATTTTGATACAGCATCAAACATAATGTTTCTGTTGAGATTTGGCGACATCATGGAAGAGTGGACCCATAAGAAGTCTGTGGAGGATTTGGCCAGAGCCATGTCACTGAATGTGGATAAGGTTTGGATTGAAACAGATGCAGGAGATGAGGTTCTTGTAGATGTAAGCAAGGTTAAGATTGGTGACAGGGTAATTGCAAGAACCGGTAATGTAATTCCTGTGGATGGAACGGTTTTAAAAGGTGAGGCAGCCATTAATCAGTCTTCACTTACAGGAGAGTCCCTTCCTGTTCACAAGGAGGAAGGCGGTTATGTATATGCCGGAACCGTTGTGGATGATGGAGAGATAACAATTAGCGCCAAAGCGGTCGCAGGAGCGGGACACTATGATAGACTTGTTAAAATGATAGAGGAGTCCGAAAAGCTTAAATCAGATTCAGAGGATAAGGCTTCTAAGCTGGCTGATAAGCTGGTGCCTTATACATTTGGTGCAACTCTCCTTACTTATCTTTTTACAAGAAATGTTTCAAAGGCAGTATCCATACTTATGGTGGATTTTTGCTGTGCACTAAAGCTTTCCATGCCTATTGCTGTTTTATCGGCTATGAGAGAGGCAGGAGAGTCAGGGATGTCAGTCAAGGGTGGTAAGTTCTTAGAGGCTATTGCCGAGGCTGATACCATAGTATTTGATAAAACAGGCACTATAACAAAGGCAGATCCTATAGTAAGGGATGTAATTGCACTCGGAGGACGTAATCCGGACGAGATGCTTAGGATTTCAGCCTGTTTAGAAGAGCATTACCCACATTCTATGGCAAATGCAGTTGTTAAGGCAGCTCTGGATAAGGACCTACAGCATGAAGAGATGCATACAAAGGTTAATTATGTTATAGCCCATGGCGTTGCAAGTACCATAGGAGGTGAGGATGTCTATATAGGAAGCTGGCATTTTGTATCGGAAGATTTGGGATGCAAGGTTCCGGATGGTGAAGAGTATAAGCTGGATCAATTATCTGATTCATACTCCCATCTTTATCTGGCAATAGGTAAGGAAATTGCAGCGATTATAGAAATAGAGGATCCGCTTAAAGAAGGTATACAGAAGCTTATTTGCGACCTTCATGATTACGGATTTAAGAAGATAGTGATGCTTACGGGCGATAACGAAAAAACAGCCGGTGTTATAGCTTCTCTTGCAGGTGTGGATGAGTACAAGGCTCAACTCTTGCCTTTAGATAAAGCTAATTACATAAAGCAGGAGAAAGAGAAGGGAAGCAGGGTTGTTATGGTAGGAGATGGTGTAAATGATTCGCCTGCCCTTTCGGAAGCTGATGTAGGTATAGCTGTAACCTCAGGAGCTGCTATAGCCAGAGAAATCGCAGATGTAACTATTGCTGCCGATAATTTGGGAAGCTTAGTAGAGTTAAAGAAACTGAGTACTGCTCTTATGCAAAGAATAAGTTTAAATTATAAGGGTATAGTAGGCTTTAATTCGCTACTTATGATTTTGGGAATGACAGGGCTTATGCGGCCACAGACTACAGCACTTTTGCACAATGTATCTACAGTTGCAATAGGTGTTAAAAACACAACAAATTTAATTAAAGAATAACATGGAGGCACTAACAATGGGAAAGGTAATACTAACCGGAGACAGACCTACAGGAAAATTACATCTTGGACACTACGTAGGTTCACTTAAGAGAAGAGTACAATTGCAGAATTCAGGCGAATATGATGATATATTTATTATGATCGCTGATGCTCAGGCGCTTACTGATAATGCTGATAATCCTGAGAAGATTAGGGAGAGTATCATAGAGGTAACATTGGATTATCTCTCATGTGGTATAGATCCATCTAAAACACATATATTTATACAATCTCAGATTCAAGAGCTGTGTGAGCTATCTTTTTACTATATGAATCTTGTAACAGTCTCAAGACTTCAGAGAAATCCTACAGTTAAAGCAGAGATTAAAATGAGAGATTTCCAGGCGAGTATTCCGGTAGGATTTTATACCTATCCCATAAGTCAGGCCGCTGATATAACATTATTTAAGGCTGATACTGTACCGGTTGGAGAGGATCAGCTACCTATGCTTGAGCAAACAAGAGAGATAGTCAGAAGCTTTGGTAATACTTACGGGGAGGGGGTACTTGTAGAACCAAGTGCCATGCTCCCTGATAATAAGATATGCTCGAGACTTCCCGGAACTGACGGAAAGGCCAAGATGAGTAAATCTCTTGGAAATTGTATATATCTGTCAGATTCTGCAAAGGATGTTAAGACTAAAGTAATGAGTATGTATACAGACCCTGATCATATCAGGATTGAAGATCCGGGAAAGGTTGAGGGAAATGCTGTATTTACCTATCTGGATGCATTTTCAGATGATTCACATTTTGAAAAATATCTTCCTGAGTATGCTAACCTTGATGAATTAAAGGCTCACTATATGAAGGGGGGACTTGGAGATGTCAAGGTAAAGAAATTCCTTATCAAAGTTCTTGAAGAAGAGCTTGCTCCTATCAGAGAAAGAAGAGCTGAATATGAAAAGGATGTTACAAAGGTTTTAAATATCTTGAAAGAAGGAACTGATTACGCGAGAAGCGTAGGAGAAAAGACTCTTGCTGAAGTTAAGGCAGCCATGAAGATTAATTACTTTGATGATGATGCACTGCTGGAGACATGGAAGAAGAAGTATAACTAATATGATAGATAATATTTCACAATTTAAGGCATGATATATATGAATTAATTACGCAAATATTAAATAAAAAAACTCCTTGCAATAATTATGTAATTATTATATAATAATTTTGTAACATTTTTAAAAGGAGATATGTGCGACTTTTTTTATTTATTAACTTAAAGTCCACAATTAGAATCATGTTGAGCAATGAGTTATCTATCAAGAAGTTTTTATTAACAGCGGTTGTTATTATTTCATTTATTTGCTTTGGAGCTATCGGAGTTGCATCAAGCGCAAAGGCCGGTTCTCTTATAAGTGGAAAGGAAGTATCCGGAGAGAGTATCGTAAATGAAGCTCGTAAGTACATAGGAAAGCTTAGATATTCATTTGGTGGAACATCACTTAAGTATGGTTGTGATTGTTCGGGCTTTGTATGTGCTATCTATAAGACACAGGGAATCAACCTTTTTGGTGTAAGATCATCCTATGCTATGTACGGTGCACGTAATGCAATCGGAAAGAGCCTTGGTTCAGACACATCTAAGGCTAAGGACGGAGATATAGTTATTTACGGTTCTCATGCCGCTATAGCTACTGATAAAGGAACTGTTGTTAATTGCCAGAATTCGGGATGTATGGAGCAGACTCATGCTTACATGAGAAGGTACTTTGGACCTGTAAAGGCTGTTATCAGAGTATCACTTGTTAAGAACCTTGAAAAGGGTGATGTTATAAAGGACAAGAAGTCTAATTCCAAGTTTGAAGTAGTAAGTACTTCAAATCATACTGTAAAGTATAAGGGTGTTCTTGATAAAAAGAAAGAAGCAAAAGAAGCCAAAAAAGAGAATAAGGAATCAGAGGTAAGTGAGACTGTAATTTCTACAGATGAAGCTGGTACTTCAGCTCCGGAAGCAGTCGAGCAGACCGAAGCAGAGTCAAATCTTTCTTTAGATGGGGCTGCAGCTCCTGCAACTCTTACAGCTAAAAAAATTCCTTCAAAGGTTGTTGCATATGGCATAACTTACAAGGTTATTGGATAATTGCTTAATACGTAATTATAACCGAATTATATCGTAGGGTCGTTAAAATAACTGATCCCCTAATCATAAAAAGCAGGCTTGTCCTGCTTTTTTTAATTGGAAACTGAGTTTCTTATTAATTAAAAACTCTCCGCAAAGGATGTGATTTCAAGTAATTAAAAATGTAGTAAAATCACTTGTAAATTTAGTGGTTTTATGGTATCGTAAATTGCTATATTTTTGTTTTTTAGCATATGAATAAACTTTTAAATTTTCAGCAAGGAGAAGATAATGGCAAAGATTATACCTGATGATGTACTGTTAAATCTTAAGGATATTTCAAAATCCTTTGGTGATACCAAAGTACTTAAGGATTTTAATTTATATATCAGAAAAAATGAGTTCGTAACACTTTTAGGTCCTTCCGGATGTGGAAAATCTACAACATTGAGACTAATGGCAGGATTTGAGACTCCGGATAGTGGAAGTATTACTTTTGAGGGGAAGGATATAAAGGATTTACCTCCTGAAAAAAGAGAGATAAATACAGTGTTTCAGCATTATTCACTATTTAATCATATGACAATAGCAGAGAATATTGCCTTTGGTTTAAAGATAAAGAAAAAGTCAAAAAGCTTTATAGAGGATAAAATTAAATACGCTTTAAAGCTTGTTAATCTGGAGGGATTTGAAGAAAGATATCCTGCAACTCTTTCCGGTGGACAGAAACAGCGTATAGCCATAGCCAGAGCTATAGTAAATGAGCCTAAGATTCTTCTTTTGGATGAACCCCTTGGAGCTTTGGACTTAAAACTAAGACAATCCATGCAGTTAGAGCTTATGCGTCTGAAAAATGAACTTGGAATAACATTTGTCTATGTAACACATGATCAGGAAGAGGCACTTACTATGTCTGATACTATTGTTATCATGAATCATGGTGTAATAGAGCAGATTGGTACACCTGAAGATATTTACAATGAGCCGGATAATGCCTATGTTGCAAAGTTTGTAGGGGATGTAAATCTCTTGGACGGTTCTGTAAAGAGTTCTTCATCAGTTGATATTATGGGAGCGGTTTTTGAGTGTACAGATGAAGGATTCAAGCCGGGAGATAAGGTGGATGTTATGATAAGACCTGAGGATATAGAGCTTACTTCACCGGGTGAAGGAACTGTAAACGGAGAAGTGACGGAGGTTATATTTAAGGGAGTTCATTATCAGTCAAGAGTAAAATGTAATAACTTTAGTCTTATGGTATGCTCTACCCTTTGTACTCCGGTTGGCTCGCAAGTCGGAGTGCATATCGACCCATTTAATATCAGATTGATGACAAAAGGTGGCAATAAATGATCAAAAGGTTTGTAATGCGATTCTACGTCGTTTTAATATTTTTGTTTTTATATGTACCCATAGGAATACTGGTGGTACTTTCATTTAATAATTCTCGTTCAAGAGCTGTTTGGGGTGGATTTACTTTAAAGTGGTATAAAGTACTGTTTATGAATAAAACCATAATTCATGCTCTTTATAATACACTTTACATAGCATTTTTATCTGCTTTGATAGCAACCCTTATAGCACTTCCTGCAGCTGTTGGTATAGTATATATGAGAAAGAAGCAGGTAAAGGTAATGTTAGCATTTGGAAATATTCCTATGCTGAACGCGGATATAGTTACAGGTATACTGCTTATGCTTACACTTTCGAGAGTTATGAATCTTGGTACAACCAGTATACTTCTTGCTCACGTTACATTTAACATACCTTATGTACTGCTTTCTATATTGCCCAAACTAAAGAGCACCAATATGAGTATCTACGAAGCTGCAAGAGACTTAGGAGCAGGACCGGTGTCTGCATTTATCAAGGTTATCCTGCCCGAAATAATGCCTGGAGTAATAAGTGGATTTTTTATGGCACTAACCATGTCTATGGATGATTTTGTGGTGACATACTTTACGAAGGGAGCGGGAATAGATACCCTGTCAACTCTGATTTACGGACAGTTAAAGAGAGGCATAAAGCCTGTAATGTATTCTCTTTCTACAGTTATATTTTTAGTGGTTCTTATAATACTTCTCATCGTAAATTATATGCCTAGAGACAGTAAGAAAAATAGATAGAAATGGAGAAAAAGATGAAGAAAAGAGTGTGGCTTACGGGACCATATGTGTTCTGGATAGTTATATTTACGATACTTCCTGTAATAGTTCTTCTTTGGTATGCTCTTTATGATTCAAAACAGGGAATAACTTTTGAGCATCTGAGAGAGGCTGTAAAACCGGTGCATCTTAAGGCATTTTGGAATTCGATTCTGATTTCTTTTGAGTGTACTGTTATCTGTCTTTTGTTAGCTTACCCTTTGGCTCTTTGTATAAGGGCTTTAAAGCTCGGCAAGAGAAGCACTATGATTATGATAGTCATAGCTCCTATGTGGATGAATTACGTGCTTAGAATAATGTCTTGGCAATTAATATTATCAAAAAACGGTTTGTTAAATTCTTTGCTTACTATTCTCCATCTTCCAAATCATGATTTGGGAAACTCATCTGCAGCTATAGTAATCGGTATGATATATGATTATCTGCCCTTTATGTTGTTACCTGTTTACAATTCCATTATGAGTGTGGGCGATGATGTGATAGAAGCAGCCAGAGATCTGGGAGCAAATAAACTTACAGTCTTTGCTAAAATACTATTACCTTTGACAATTCCGGGGATAAGCAGTGGAATAGTTATGGTTTTTGTTCCTGCACTTACAACATTTGCTATATCTGATATGCTTGGCGGAGGAAAGGTAATGCTTATAGGAAATATAATAGAGCAGGAGTTTATAAGCAGTATGAACTGGAAGCTTGGAGCGGCACTGTCACTGGTGCTTATGATTGTTGTAATTCCGGGACTGTTTATATCTCCCACAAAGGCAGAGGAGCAAAATACCATTATAAATTAAATTTCACACTAGGTGTGGATAATGGAGATTAGTATGAATAAAAAAGTAAGAAGGTTTGGGCAAGGCCTGTTAATAGTATGCGTATGTTGTTTTTTCTTAACAATGATTGGATGCGCAAAAAAAGAAAATAAGAAAAAAACAGAAAATAGCGTAAATACAGGTAAAAACACCCTTACTGTTTTAAATTACGGAGAGTATATTGACAGAGATGTACTCGATACATTTGAAAAGGAAACAGGGATTAAAATATTATACGAAGAGGCAACTACACCCGAAGAAATGTATGCTAAGTACAAGGGTGGGGCTATAAATTACGATCTTATCTGTACATCTGACTACATGATTGAAAAGCTTAAGGATGAAGGGGAATTAAAAGAACTTGATATCGACAGTATGCAGTATTATGAAAATATAGATGAGAGATATCTAAAGCTGTCAAAGACCTTCGATCCCGATAATAACTACAGTATTCCTTACTTTTGGGGAACTATCGGTATTCTGTACAATTCTAAGTATGCAGATAAGCCGGTTGACACATGGGAAGCTCTTTTTAACGGCGATTACGCAGGAGAGATAATTATGCAGAACAGTATAAGGGATGCATATATGTGTGCTTTAAAGTATAAGGGATACTCATTGAATACCACAGATAAAGATGAGATACTTGCAGCACATGAGCTTTTGTTAAAGCAGAAAAAGGATGTTGAAGCATACTTTGTGGATGAAGTGAGAGAAGAGATGGTTGCAGAAAATGCAACGGTTGCTGTTTGCTATTCAGGGGAAGCTTATCTTGCGAATGAGTACAATGAGGATTTGCAGTATGCAGTACCAAAGGAAGGCTCGAACCTATGGATTGACTCATGGTGTATGACAAAAAGGTGCAAAGATGAAAAAAATGCATGCAAATTCTTAGATTTTCTTTGCAGAGAAGACATAGCTATGTTAAACTTTGAGGAGATATATTATCCAACACCAAACAAAGCTGTATATGAGAAATTACCAAAGGATGTTCAGGAAGACACCCTTGTATTTCCGACAGATGAAGCTATAGCGAATTCTGAAGTTTATAAAACCCTTGATAAGGATACTACACGTCTTCTTGGAGATTTGTGGAAGGAATTAAAGGTATACTAAAACAGCTTTACTTGACTATTCTTAGATTGGAGATTTATATTTATGAAAAAAGAAATCAAAAAACTATTATGTATGGGATTAAGTTTAGTTCTGGCAGCAGGTGTTACCGGATGTAATTCAGAAAAAAAGGAAACAAGCACAAACCAAACAAAGAAAGAAAGTACTGTAAGTAAAGATAATCTCATAAAAAACGGTGATTTTTCTAACGGAAAAGAAGGTTTTGCACTCTACACTAACGGAGGCTCTGCTACTATGGATGTAAATGATGATGGACAGCTTGTAGTTAGCATAAAAACCGTAGGTGGCGTAGAACATGGTGTACAGGTTTACTGCGATGGTTTTAAGTTAAATAAAGATGGTGTTTATAAGCTTGATTTTGATGTGAAATCTTCTGAAGATATATATTTTGATTGGAGATTTCAGATAAATGGTGGTGATTATCATGCATATGCTACCGATACCGTAAAAGCCGGAAGTGAAGAGCAGCATATATCGGAAGAATTTACTATGACTGAGGATTCGGATCCTGCGCCAAGATTCTGTTTTAATATGGGATATGTACAGGCGTATAAGGATGAAGGAATTAAGAGCGCAGATGTTAAGGCACATGATGTTACTATAGATAATATTTCTCTTACTATAGTTGATGACAGTAAGGTAGAAAAGCAGGAAGAGGGACCGGATGTTAACCCTGTAAGAGTAAATCAGTTAGGATACAGACCGGATGCATATAAGAATGCTGTAATAGGTGAAGAGACAAGCGCTAAGGAGTTTAGTCTTGTTGATGCCAAAACTGGTGATGAAGTATATAAGGCAGATCTTCTGTTTGCTAATGACATGGATAAGGAAGATGAAAAGTTTACGGGAGAGAAGAATGCATACGCTGATTTCTCGGATTATAAAACCGAGGGAAATTATAAGATAAAGGTTGGAGATTTTGAATCGGAAGAATTTGAAATAAATGATGATGTATATGATGATATACTCGATGATAGCTTAAAGATGCTTTACCTGCAAAGATGTGGTTGCAAATTAGAAGAGGAGTATGCAGGAGATTTTGCACATGACCTCTGTCACGATAAAAAGGCAGTTTACTACGGCACTAAGAAAAAGGCTGATGTAAGTGGCGGTTGGCATGATGCAGGAGATTATGGAAGGTATATTGTATCGGGAGCAAAGGCTGCTGCTGATCTTATGCTTGCTTATGAACATAATCCCGATGTATTTGATGATGATTTGGGAATACCTGAAAGTGGAAATTCCATACCGGATATACTTGATGAGGTAAAGTATGAACTTGACTGGTTCTTTAAGATGCAGGATGAGAACGGTGGTGTTCATCATAAGGTTACTTGTAAGATGTTTCCTGATTTTGTTATGCCTGAAGAGGAAACAGATGAGCTTATTATATGTGATGTAAGTAAAACCGCAACCGGCGATTTTGCTGCAGTTATGGCTATGGCAGCGAGAATATACAAGGATATCGATAAGGATTATGCTGATAAGTGCCTTAAAGCTGCCGAAAAAGCTTATGAATTCATCAGGAAAAAAGGCGATAAGATGATTGGCTTTAAGAATCCTCCCGAAGTAGTTACAGGAGAGTACCCTGACGGAAACGGACTTGATGAGAAGCTCTTTGCAGCTGTAGAACTGTTAATAGCTACCGGTGACAGCAAATATCAAAAGGAAATAGAGCAAACCTATGCTGATATGACTGAGATAAAGGGGCTTGGATGGGCTGATGTAGGTTATTATGCAGCGTATGATTATCTGTTACCTGAGCATGAGAAATGTGTTCCTAAAGAAGGTTTAAAAACATATACAGAAATTCAGGAAGAATTCGCCTCAAGCATTGAAACAAGTATTATGATTTCAGATATGAACAGATACAATGTTTGTATAAAGGATGGTGCTTATCCATGGGGCTCTAATATGACAATTCTGGATGATGGAATTCTCTTTAGTATGGGAGAGGATACAGGTGTTATAAGTGGAGAAGAAGCCCAAAAGGCAAATGAACACATGCAGAGTGCGCTTCATTATGTGTTGGGTACCAACGCTTGCGGATACTGCTTTGTAACAGGTTATGGAGTGCTTTCTCCTGAGCACACTCACCACAGACCATCACAGAGTTTGGGTATAACCATGAAGGGAATGCTCGCAGGTGGCGTAGACAGCGCTTTGGAAGACCCTTATGCCAAGGGTGTGCTTTCTGAGTTAAGTGATGCTAAGAGATATGCAGATAACGAGCAAAGCTATTCTTGTAATGAGGTTACTGTTTACTGGAATTCTCCACTTGTATGGATGCTTGCGATTAATAAGTAATTGTTTTTAAAATATTAAACAATTCTGAACAAAGACAAAAAGGGGTTTTCGATTACACACGAAGACCCCTTTTAAGTTTATATTCAAAAGCTTATATTATATAAAGATTTAAATGATTCAAATATGATTTCCGGTAAGATTTCTATAATCATGAGGTGTCTGACCGGTTTCTTTTTTAAATTTTGTTGAAAAATAATTTGCATCATTAAAGCCACAGTTAAGAGCTATATCCGTTACAGACATATCTGATTTTTGAAGCAAATCAGAAGCCTTTTGTATGCGGAGTGAATTAATATACTTTATTGGACTTACATTAAAATATTTTAAAAACATTCTTCTGTAGTGTCTTTCGGATAATCCTATATTTTCTGCTAAATTATTAATAGTTATGTCCTCATCCAGATGGGTGGTTATATATGCTAAAGAATCACCGAGTATAGTTGTATCGGAATTCTTTTCGCTTGTTTTATCGTAAAGCCTTGAAAGAAGAGTAAAAAGCTCAAGCATACGTCCTATAATAAGAGCCTTATATCCCGGATTTTTTTTATAATATTCCGTCATCAAATAGTCAAGATGCTTGCTTATCTCATCAAAATCCTTATCATTAAGAACCAATGAGCTTTTAAAAACTTCAGAGTAAAGAACCTGTGGTTCTACTAAAAACAGGGAATTATAGCCCGGTATGGTTTTTAAGTCAAATGTAAAGTTTTCATATATCTTATCATTAAACATGATATTACAAATTTTAAAATTTTGTGCGCTCTTGTATCCATGGCATATTTCATCTTTGATGACGAAAACATCTCCCTTCTTTACAGGATAGTCTTTTCCATTTACAACATTTATTGCTTTTCCGGATAAAACTATCACAAGTTCTGTAAAGTCTTCGTGAGTATGTTCGAACATTTCATCATCCTTGTGTGTTCCGTATTGTATAAAAAAAGGAAATGATTGATCTTTTGTAAACCATTCAAGTTTCATCTGTAACATGTTACTCCTTCGCTAAGTATAATTTTCACATTACCTCTTCGCATTCTTTATAGTGTATGTTATCAAATGTCCGAAATTTAAAGTTTTATGTCCGAATAGTTAATGAGAAAAATAATAGTAGTATTATAATAAAAAATAGTAAAATAATCAAGATGGAGGGATTATATGGCTAATCCGTATTTACCTTTGTGGGAGTACATTCCGGACGGAGAACCAAGGGTGTTTGGGGACCGCCTTTATGTCTATGGTTCACATGACAGGGTTTCATCTCCAAGTTTTTGTGATTACAAGTTAAAGGTATGGTCAGCTAGTATTGATGACCTTAACCACTTTGTATGTCACGGAGATGCATTTAAAACCCGCTCAAAAGATGGCGGAAAGACAAGCATCGATTACTCCGATAAGGAATTATATGCACCTGATGTAGTTGAAAAGGATGGTAAATATTACCTTTTCGCCTATGTACTTCAGTCAAAAGGATGTGTGGCAGTAAGTGATCATCCGGAAGGACCTTTTGAGTTCATAGGACAGTATGATTATAACATAGATAATCATTATGATGAAGGAACATTTATCGATCCGGGTGTTTTAGTTGATGATGATGGAAGAGTATATGTTTATTGTGGATATTTAGGGTCTTACATGTGTGAGATTGATCCTAATGACATGCATACCGTGATAGATGAGACATATGTTCTTGATATCATTCCAACAGAAGAACCATTTGAATTTTTTGAAGCATGTTCACCAAGAAAGGTAGGAGATACCTATTATCTTATTTACTCTCCAAAGCAAGGATCAAGACTTGCTTATGCAACCGCTGACAGTCCTAGGGGACCATTTACTTACAGAGGTTATATAGTAGATAATGATGAAGATTATCCTGCGGGTAACGATCATGGTTCGATTATGAAAATCAAAGACCAGTGGTACATCTTCTATCATAAAAATACAAACGGAACTATTATGTCTAGGAGAGGATGCGTTGAAAAAATCGATATCCTTCCGGATGGTAGTATAACTAAGGTTGAGATGACATCTCTTGGTTTTCAGGATTCCTTAAATCCTTACGAGATTACACAGGCAGAAACGGCTTGTGTACTTAAGGGACCGGGCAATATAATGATAACTGAGCTTGATATCTTTACCAGAGCAATAATCAACATAACCTCAGATTCGGTTATGGGATGGAAGTACTTTGATTTCGGAGATGATTATACGGATGATGAGTATATGTATATAGCAATTAAGATGCAGCCTCTCGGTTGTGGCGGTAAGATACATATTTATGCTGATTCTGATACTCCTGAAAATGAAATCGGAGTAGTAACATTTTCTAATTCCGATCATATACTTAAAGCTAAGGTTAAGAAGCTTACCGGAAGACATGCTATCTACATGAAGGCTGAGCATGCTTATAGGGATATATGGTCAAAGGATTGTTTTGAACAAAGAGCTTTATTTAATCTTATAGCCTTTGTATTTATGAAATAAGTGTTTAAGAATATATTTATTATTTGTTTATATAATATGTATATTTGATTATGTCTCAGATATCTTTTATTATTAAATATTAATGTAGAAAATTGATAAAAAATGAGTGATTTTGGTATAAATTTTCTTGTACAAAAAGTAGTATTATTGTATATTATTTATATTATTACACCATTTTCAATCAAATATTATTGTAAGAAAAAAAGGAGGAAGGTATGAGAGGTAATTTTTCAAAAAAAATGATGGCTATGGTTTTAAGTGCCGGACTTACAGTTACATCAATGGCAGGTTTAACTGCATGTACAGGTGGGAGTTCGAAGAGTGAACCTATTACACTTACAGTTTATAGCCAGTTAGCTAACTATGCAGGTGAGCAGATTGGTTGGAGTGCTGATCTTCTCTTGGATGAGTTAAATGTTAAGCTTAACATTATCCCTGAGTCAGACGGTACATTTCAGACACGTATGGAGAACGGAGATCTTGGAGATATCGTAGTTTGGGGTAATCAGGAAAACTACAAGATGGCTCTTACAAACAATCTTCTCTATGATTGGAATCAGGACAATCTCCTTCATAATTTTGGTCCTTATATCGAGGAAAACTTAAAGGATGCTTGTGCTTGGAATCAGAAGCTTACACAGGAGTTTACAGATGGTAAATCAGATAAGCTTTACGGAATTGGTTTTGATATTGCTACATCCAGCCAGGACCACGATGCATTCTTCTATACATGGGATATCAGATGGGACCTTTACAAGGAACTTGGATATCCTGAAGTAAAAGACATGACAGAATTTGCAGATCTCTTAAAGCAGATGCAGAAGTTACAGCCTAAGGATGAGGCTGGTAATAAGACTTACGCAGTTTCACTTTGGCCTGATTGGGATGCAGAAATGTGTATGTACGTTAAGTCAACAGCTACTGCATACTATGGTTATGATGAGCTTGGTATAGGTCTTTACGATCCGGCTACATTTACATATCATGATGAGCTTGAAGATGGTGGTGTATACCTTGAGATGCTTAAGTGGTATAACGGTCTATATCAGAACGGTTTAGTAGATCCTGACTCCATGACTCAGACATTCGATAACATGGCTGAGAAGGTTAGAAATGCAGGTGTTCTTTTCTCAATCTTCAACTATTCAGGACAGATACCATTTAATACAGATGAACATCTTAAAGCAGGAAAATATATGTACTCATTTAAGCCTGAAGGAGCAAATCCTATAGTATACGGTCTTAATACATCGGGCGGCGACCGTATATGGAGTATCGGTGCTCAGTCTAAGTATCCTGACCTTGCTATGGAAGTAATCAATTATCTTGCTACTCCTACAGGTTGGATGAACATGAGCTATGGTCCTAAGGGTGAGACATGGGATTATGACGAGAATGGAAATACTTACTTTACAGAGCATGGTAAGGAGTGTAACAAGGACAAGAACAGTACTGTAATGGGCAATGGTCATGAAGGTACATACCATGATGGAGAACTTCAGATCAACAATACTATCTGGTCAAGTTACGCAAAGAACCCTGAGTCTAACGGAGAGTGTTATAACTCAGAAACATGGAAGAGTAACCAGGTTGAAGCAAAGTATGATATCGAAAAGGATTGGAGAGACAAGACAGGTGCTACAACATCCAATGAGTACTTTGAAATGCTTGGAAAGTACACTATTATGCCGGGTATCAACTATGTAGCTGAGACAAAGGGTGATGAATTAAAGACAACATGGAAGCAGGTTTGCTCAGCAGTTGTTGATGGTTCATGGAAGGCACTGTACGCTAAGACAGATGCAGAATATGACAAGATAGTTAAAGATATGATCAAGGATGCTAAGTCCTATGGATATCAGGATTGTCTTGACTGGTCACAGGCAGAGGCAGATAAGAAAACAGAGCTTATAAAGGCACTTAAGAGCTGATAAGAAGACAGTGTAAATAAAGGCGCTTGAAGGGCTGATAAGAAGACAGTGTTAATTAAGGCGCTTGAAGGGCTGATAAGAAGACAGTGTTAATAAAGGCGCTTGAAGGGCTGATAAGAAGACAGTGTTAATTAAGGTGCTTAAAGTGCTGATATATCAGATTATGCCAATATCATAATTCATATATATTACAATGTGAGGGTCAGAAGTATGATTACTTCTGGCTCTTATATTTTTAACTCAGTCGGAGAAATCCCCCACCTCTAAGCTAGATCGTAGGTGGGGGTATTGACAAATTATACTTACAAAAGCTCCGCGAGCGACACTAATAGTTAGATTCTCTAACTATTGGATTATGATAGGTAAATGTCTGCTAAATGCAGCCAAGAGATGTAAAACATCTCTTTGAATCACGGCG
>JAEEGL011395988.1_pt1 | contig 74748 bp, 59 predicted proteins | sample 9134231 | NCBI WGS metagenome assembly JAEEGL01 (sample SAMN16246548, study PRJNA631951) | gut metagenome | biome: gut microbiome; feature: rumen; material: fiber-attached | host: Bos | place: Iran: Karaj | collected 2018-10 | reverse complement strand
GTTGCGGGCGGATGATATCCGCCCCTACGACGCAAAACTCCGTTTTGCCCGGAACGCGGAACCGCGTTCCCTACGATTATAATCGGCGAAGCCCCTTAATTGCTCATTTCTCCTTTCTCATTGCTCATTAACAAAGACGGTACGGAAGAATCCGCGCCCTGCGGAATCCCGCAAAAATTTTTCTTGACAAACCGCGGCTCGCGATATATAATGACTTGCACAACAAAGAAGAGCGCAATGCGTTCTCACCACGGGGCTATGCCTTCCGACGGTCAATATCTTTTTTCTCAGGGCGCGTGTGTGCCCTGTCAACTGAGGTTATTACGCGGGGGCAAGGCTGCTCCCGCTTTTAATTTTCAGGAGGTGCTTAAGTATCGCAGTCAAAGAAATGCAAATCAATGAGGAAATCCGCGACCAGGAACTGAGAGTTATCTCGGAGGAGGGCGAACAGCTCGGCATCATGTCGGCAGAGGAAGCCCAGAAAATCGCCGATGAGAAGAATCTCGACCTTGTCAAAATCTCGCCCCAGGCAAAACCGCCCGTGTGCAAGATTATGGATTACGGCAAATTCCGTTACGAAAAAGAAAAGAGAGAAAGAGAAGCCAAGAAAAACCAGAAGGTTATCGAAATCAAGGAAATCCGTCTTTCCCTCAACATTGATACGCATGATTTTGAAACAAAACTCAACCACGCCAGAAGGTTCCTCGCCGACGGCAACAAGGTCAAGTTCTCAATCCGCTTCCGCGGCAGGGAAATGGCCCACCCCGAAATCGGCAAAGAAGTTATGGCAAGGGCGGTTGAGGCGCTCGGCGACGCCGCAGTAATCGAAAAGCCCGCGAAACTCGAGGGCAGGCAGATGCTCATGTTCGCCGCACCCAAAAGCACGAAGTAAGCCCCGTATCAACAAACAAATTCAAGGAGGACTATGTTATGCCTAAAATCAAGACTCACAGCGGCGCGAAGAAGCGCTTCAAAATTTCAAAGGGCGGCAAACCCATGCGCGCTCACGCTTACAAATCACACATTCTCAACAAAAAGAGCACCAAGCGCAAGAGAAATCTCCGCAAGGTGTCTGTTGCTGACAAGACCAACGAAAGACAGATCAAACGCCTTGTTCCTTATAAATAATCCGCAAGGTCAGACTCAATTCACAATTTGGAGGTAAATAATTATGGCTCGCATTAAAGGTGCTCTCTCAACAAGAAAGAGAAGAAATAAAGTTCTTAAACTGGCAAAGGGTTACTACGGCTCAAAGAGCTCCCTTTTCAAGACCGCGAAGCAGGCGGTTATGAAGAGCGGCAACTACGCATACATCGGCAGAAAGCAGAAGAAGAGAGATTTCAGACGCCTCTGGATAACCAGAATTTCAGCCGGCTGCAAGGCAAACGGAATGAACTACTCAACATTCATCAACGGCCTTAAAAAAGCGGACATCTCGCTCAACCGCAAGATGCTCTCCGAGATAGCGATCGCCGACCCCGCGGCTTTCACAGCCCTCACGGAAAAGGCAAAGGCGGCGCTCAAATAATATTGTAAATAAGGATGTAACATAAGATATTATCTTTAATGTTACATCCTTTCCGCATTTTTATTATACTGATTTTTCGGCGGAAAACTCAGTTCTTCCGCCCACGGTTACGGTGAAAATATGGCAGAGATAAACAGCCGCGCAAACGAAAAAATCAAATATGCCGCGCGCCTTTCGGAGAGCGCCTCCCTGCGTAAAGAGAGCGGGGAGTTCTTCCTTGAGGGCGCGAGGTTGTGCTCCGACGCGGCACTGAGCGGCGCCGGAATCACGCGCGCGTTTTTCACAGCCGAAGCGCAGAAAAAATACGCCTCATACATTGAAAAAATCACCGCGGTATGCGGCGAATGCTACACCGTTTCGGATGAGGTTGCGGCGAAACTTTCGCTCACGGATTCCTCGCAGGGAGTGTTCTGCGTGTGCAGAAAACCCGGCCTCAACGCTCAGGTGAAAGAGGAAGGCAGATATATCGCCCTCGAAAATGTGCAGGACCCCGCCAATTTCGGCTCTGTCTGCCGCACGGCGGAGGCGCTGGGGCTCAGCGGAGTTATAGTCAGCGGCGGCTGCGATATATTCAACCCGAAGGCGCTCAGGGCGGCGATGGGCTCGTCCCTGCGCATAAACATAATCGAAACGGGCAATCTCGTTGAACTCATTGAAAAAGCCAACGCGAAGGGAATGCTCACCCTCGCCTCAACCCCGAGAGATGACGCCGAAAACATAAACGGCATTGAGTATGACGGCGGAGTCATATGCTGTGTCGGCAACGAGGGCAGCGGGCTTACGGACGAGGTTCTCTGCGCCTGCAAAAAACGGGTTACGATTCCCATGAGAGGCAGGGCGGAATCATTGAACGCTTCAGCCGCCGCCGCTGTTCTGATGTGGGAAATATCGGGAAAGGGCTGATTATGGACAACAGGGTTTACGCGGTCCGGCTCTCTCTCGCGCTCGAGCCCGGCACACGCTGCCGTGAGATTCTCAGCGCTTTCGACTCGCCCCGCGACATATTCGAAAGCGATTTGTCAATGCTGAGAATGAGCGGCGCTTTCACCGCGAAACAGATTGAGAAAATAGAAAAATCAAAGACGCAGGACGCCCTCAACATACTCGATATTTGCGAAAAGAATTCGTGGAAATGCGTGACGATTGAGGACGACGAATACCCCGAGGATTTAAGACGGCTTGACGACCCGCCCATCGTTTTATATGTGTGGGGCGACATTTCGGAGATTAATTCCTCGCTGTGCTTCGCGATAGTCGGCACAAGGGAGCCCACTCCCGACAGCGTGACCATAGCACGCACAATAAGCGCACAGCTCGCCGATGCGGGCGCGCTGATTGTAAGCGGCTGCGCGCTCGGAATTGACAGCGCGGCTCACGAGGGGGCGCTCCTCGCCCACGGCAGAACGGTCGCCGTGCTCGGCTGCGGACTCGGCACAAGATATCTTATGCAGAACGCGGCGCTGAGAAATCAGATAAGCGAAAACGGAGCGGTCATTTCGGAATATCCCCCGTTTGCCCCCGCGTCAAGATCCTCCTTCCCGATAAGGAACCGCATAATTTCGGGAATGAGCAAGGGCGTGCTTGTGGTTGAGGCGGGCGAAAAGAGCGGCTCGATTGTAACGGCGCGCAAGGCGATATCGCAGGGCAGGGATGTGTTCGCCGTGCCCGGCAACATAGTCACCTCGGCTTACGCGGGCGCCAACCGCCTGATTCACGACGGAGCGGTAGCCGTGACCTGCGCGGACGATATAATAAGCGAATACGACTCTCTCTACCCCGGAAAGCTCAAAAAGAGCGAAACGAAAAAGGCGATTCCCGCAGCGGAGGACAAGCCGGCGTTTGTCAAAAAATCCGCGGCGGTTCTCGACGATAAGGAGAAAGCGGTTTACGCTCAGTTTGAAGGCGAGCCGTTATATCCCGCCGACATCGCCTCGCTCACGGGAATCTCACTCGGTGAGGTCAACACGATTCTCACCTCCCTCGAAATCAAGGATTATATAACCACCGCCCCGGGCGGCAGGTTTTCACTAATATAACGAAAGGAAACAACAGTTCAGTTATGTCAAAACTTATAATTGTAGAGTCCCCCGAAAAGGCGAAAACAATCAAGAAATATCTCGGCACGGGCTATGAGATAGTGGCGTCCAAGGGTCACATCAGAGACCTTCCCGCCGAAAAACTCAATGTCGATGTTAAAAACAATTTCGAGCCGAAATACGCGATTATCAAGGATAAGGAAAAGCTTGTAAAAGAGCTTCAGGATAAAGTCAAAAACAGCGAATTCGTCTATCTCGCAGCCGACCCCGACCGCGAGGGAGAAGCGATATCCTGGCATCTCGCCGAGGTGCTCAACCTTGACCTCAACGCCAAAAACAGGGTGACCTTCAACGAAATCACCAAGACGGGCATCAGCAACGGTATGGCGTCGCCCAGAGCCGTTGACATGAACCTTGTAAACGCCCAGCAGGCAAGGCGCATACTCGACCGCCTTGTGGGCTACCGTTTGAGCCCCTTCGTTTCGCAGAAAATCCGCAGGGGTCTCTCCGCGGGCAGAGTGCAGAGCGTTGCGGTCAGAATGATTGTTGACCGCGAAAACGAGATAAACGCCTTTGTTCCCGACGAATACTGGAACATCGATGTAAAACTCACGAACTCCCAGCGCCGCACCTTCACGGCAACTCTCACATCCGACGAGAACGGCAAGGTGAAAATCGGCAGTGAGGAGCAGGCAAATTCCTATATTTCGCGCCTTGAAAAAGCGGATTACACCGTTAAATCATACCGCAAGGGCACGCGCAAAAAGAACCCCGCGCCCCCGTTCAACACCTCGACTCTGCAGCAGGAGGCGTCGAGAAAACTCGGCTTCCAGGCGGAGAGAACAATGCGCATAGCGCAGGAACTCTATGAAGGCGTCAATGTTCAGGGCGTAGGCATGACCGGTCTTATAACCTATATGAGAACCGACTCGCTGAGAATCTCGGAGGAAGCGCGCGCGGCAGCCAACAAGCATATTGAAGCCGCTTTCGGCAAGGAGTATCTTCCCGAGAAGGCGCCCTACTACAAATCGAGAGCCAACGCGCAGGACGGTCACGAGGCAATCCGCCCGACCGACCCCGCGCTCACACCGGATATAATCAAAGGGAGCGTCAGCGCCGACCAGTATAAACTCTATTCGCTTATCTGGAAGCGCTTCATCGCCTGCCTTATGGCTCCCTGCGTGCAGAACACCGTCAAGGCGGAGATAAACGCCGCTTCCGAAGCGGACGCGAAGGCGGGAAAATTCTGTGTGTTCACGGTCGCGGGCTACAGTGTAAAGTTCGATGGCTTTACAAAACTCTATGAAATCACCGATGACGAGGACGAGAACAGCTCCGTTCCCGAACTCAAAGCGGGCGAAACGCTCAAAATGAAGGAATTGAAGCCCGCCCAGCATTTCACTCAGCCCCCCGCGCGCTACACAGAGGCGTCGCTCATCAAGGAGCTTGAGGAAAACGGCATCGGCAGACCGAGCACCTACGCTTCGATAATTTCCACAATCACAAAAAGATCATATATCCTGCGCAAGCAGAAGCAGCTTGTTCCGACCGAACTCGGCGGAGCGATAACCACCCTTTTAAAGGATGAATTCCCGAAAATAGTCAACACCAAATTCACGGCGCAGATGGAGGCGAATCTCGACGAAATCGGCGCGGGCGAATCGGACTATGTTGAAATGCTCGACACCTTCTACAACGACCTTGAAAAGTCGCTTGAGAAGGCGAGAATAGATATGAAGGATGTCAAAATCCGCCTCCAGGAGGATCTGACCGACATCCCCTGCGACAAGTGCGGCACGCTTATGGTCATAAAGACGGGCAGATTCGGCAAATTCCTTGCCTGCCCCAACTACCCCGCCTGCAAAAACACCAAGCCCCTTGTTGTGAATATGGGCGCGAAATGCCCCGAATGCGGCGGCGACATTATCCAGCGCCGTTCCAAGAAGGGTCACACCTTCTACGGCTGCGCCAACTGGCCCAAGTGCAACTTCATGAGCTGGGACGAGCCCGCGGGCGAGAACTGCCCGAACTGCGGCAAAGCCCTTTTCAAGAAGAAAAACGGCAAAACCGTGTGCGTTACCGAGGGCTGCGGCTACAGCAAAAAAACAGGCAAGAAGGATGAATAAGGTTTTCGTTATCGGCGGCGGATTCGCGGGCGTTGAAGCCGCGTGGCAGCTCGCGAAAAGGGGAGTTCCCGTAACGCTTTACGAGATGAAGCCCGTTAAGTTCTCCCCCGCCCACAGCAACGCGGGGCTTGCGGAACTCGTGTGCTCCAACTCATTCAAGGCACTGCGGCTCGCTTCGGCGGCGGGGCTTCTCAAAGCGGAGATGGAACTTTTCGGCTCGCTGTGCGTTGAATGCGCAAAACAGACGGCTGTGCCCGCGGGCGGCGCTCTCGCCGTGGACAGGGACAGATTCTCCGCCCTTGTTACCGAAAGAATCGAAAACGAGCCCCTCATTGAAACGGTGAGGGAGGAGATAACCGATATCCCCGACACTCCCGCGATTATTGCGGCCGGTCCTCTCGCCAGCGAGAAATTAAGCGAAAAAATCACGGAGCTTTGCGGCGGAAACCTGAGTTTCTTCGACGCCGCCGCGCCGATTGTAACGGCGGAGAGCGTGGATATGTCAAAGGCGTTTTTACAGTCGAGATATGACAGAGGAAACCCCGACGACTATATAAACTGCCCGATGAACAAAGAGGAATACGAGGCGTTTCACACCGAACTTGTGAACGCCGAAATCGCGGTGCTCCACGATTTTGAGCACAGCGGAATCTATGAGGGCTGTATGCCCATAGAGGTTATGGCAAAGCGCGGAGCGGACACAATCCGTTTCGGTCCGATGAAACCATCGGGGCTCAGGGATCCGTCAACGGGTCACCGCCCCTGGGCGAACCTTCAGCTTCGCAAGGAAAACGAGCAGGGCACGATGTACAACCTTGTCGGCTTCCAGACGAATCTCAAATTCGGCGAGCAGAAAAGGGTGTTTTCAATGATACCCGCCCTGCACAATGCCGAGTTTGTGAGATACGGCGTAATGCACCGCAACACATTCATAAACTCCCCTCAGGTGCTCGCTCCGGGCTACCGTTTCGGGGAGCGTGAGAACCTGTGGTTCGCGGGTCAGATAACCGGAGTCGAGGGCTATATGGAATCGGCGGGCTCGGGCATAATCGCCGGGGTAAACGCCGCGAGATATATGCTCGGAAAAGACGAACTGAACCTGCCGCGCGAGTCAATGCTCGGCGCGCTCGCTTCCTATGTTACGGCTCCGAACAGGGATTTTCAGCCGATGGGAGCGTCCTTCGGGCTTCTGCCCCCTATGGAAACAAAAATACGCGACAAGCGCGAGAGATATGAGGCGCTGTCGGCAAGGGCTCTCGACGCGCTCGGTGAATCGCTGAGGGCGCAGGGCGAATTATCAGAGGAATAATTATGAGTAACGCACTGGATTTGTTTCAGGAAAAACTGGGATATAAATTCAATAACATCGAGCTGCTCGAGCGCGCTCTTTCGCACTCGTCGTACGCAAACGAAAACGGTCTGCCCGAGAGCAACGAACGCCTTGAGTTCTTAGGCGATTCCGTGCTCGGGTTCATCTCCGCCGAGTATTTTTTCAGCACATACAAGGCGCAGAGTGAGGGCAGCCTCACAAAGCACAGGGCGGCGGCGGTCTGCGAAAAGACGCTCTGCACATTCTCAAAGGAACTCGGCATAGATAAGGTCATCCGCCTCGGCAAAGGCGAAACGCGCACAGGCGGAGCGGAGAGGCCGTCAATTCTGGCGGACGCCTTCGAATCCGTGCTCGCCGCCGTCTATCTTGACGGCGGAATTGAACCCGCGAAAAAAATCGTGCTGCGCTTCATCACCCGCGAGGGTATTGACGAGGCAAGGCGCGACTACAAGACAATGCTTCAGGAGGTTGTGCAGAAGCACCCCGAGGAGGCGGTCGAGTATTTTGTGGTTGACGAGCGCGGACCCGACCACGACAAGGAGTTCACCGTTGAGGTGCATCTGAATTCCAACGTAATCGGCTCGGGCACGGGCAGAAGCAAGAAACTGGCGGAACAGGCGGCGGCGCGCGAGGCGCTCAGACTTATGGGACTCAAGGAATGAAACATATAAACATCGCGCTTTTTGTCACGCACGAGGGCTGCCCGAATATGTGCACCTTCTGCAATCAGCGCAGTATTTCCGGCTCGTCAAAGCGTGTCACTCCCGACGATGTCCGTGAGGCGGCGGATACCGCCCTCGCGGGTAAAAAAGATGTGTCGGGCGGCGAAATCGCCTTTTTCGGCGGCAGCTTCACAATGATTGAGCGCGAATATATGCTCTCTCTGCTGGATGCGGCGAAACAGTATATCGACCGCGGGCTTTTCGCGGGCATACGCGTTTCCACAAGACCCGACGGCATAAGCGATGAAATCTGCGCAATTTTAAAGGAATACGGCGTCACGAGTGTCGAGCTCGGCGCGCAGAGTATGGACGACCGCGTGCTTCAAATGAACAGAAGGGGGCACACGGCGAAGGATGTTGAAAACGCCTGCGCTCTTCTGAAAAAATACGGTTTCGAAACAGGTCTTCAGATGATGACGGGTCTTTACGGCTCAACGGATGAGGACAGCGTTGAAACGGCGAAAAAACTGATTGCCCTGAACCCCGCCACGGTAAGGATTTACCCTACGGTTGTCATTGAGGGCACGGAACTTTGCGAACTTATGAAAAGCGGAAAATACACTCCTCAGACCGTCGATGAGGCGTCAGAACTCGGCAGCGTGCTTATACCGATGTTTGAGGACAACGGAATAAAAGTTATCCGTTTCGGTCTGCACTCGGGCGGCGGCGTGCAGGGCGCTTTCGCGGGCGGGGCTTATCACCCGGCGCTTCGTGAAATGGCGGAAAGCCGCATCTATCTCAGAAAGGCAATTGAATCGGCAGGCGGCAGGCAGGGCAGGGCTGTTGTTTATGTGAACCCCGCCTGTGTGTCGAAAATGACGGGGCAGAAAAGGGAGAATATCGAAAAACTCTCGGCTCTCGGAATCGACTGCTGCGTAAAGGGCGACGCGTCGCTCGGTAAATATGAAATCAAATTCGAATTAACATAAAGGTAAGGTTAAAAATGTTCTTAAAATCACTTGAAATGCAGGGCTTCAAGTCCTTCCCCGACAAAACGGTGCTGACTCTCGGCAAGGGTATCACCGGCGTTGTCGGACCCAACGGCTCCGGCAAGAGCAACATCTCCGACGCTGTGCGCTGGGTTCTGGGCGAGCAGTCCACAAAATCGCTTCGCGGCTCGAAGATGGAGGATGTCATTTTCGTCGGCACTTCCACCCGCAAGGCGCTCGGCTACGCGGAAGTGACTCTCAACCTCGACAATACCGACAGAGCCCTCAACGGCGTTGACAAGGACGACATCTCCGTTACAAGGCGTTATTACCGCTCGGGCGAGAGCGAATACCGCATAAACGGCGAGGAGTGCAGGTTAAAGGATATACACGAACTGTTTATGGATACCGGTCTCGGCAGGGACGGCTACTCCCTTGTAAGCCAGGGCAAGGTAGCCGACCTCGTCTCCGCGCGTTCCGTAAAGCGCAGGGATATGCTTGAGGAGGCGGCGGGAATTTCGCATTTCCGCTACCGCCGCACGGACGCCACACGCCGCCTTGACCAGGCGGAGGAAAACCTTGTGCGCCTGCGCGACATTTTATCGGAACTCGAAGGGCGCATAGGTCCACTCAAAACTCAGAGCGAAAAGGCGAAGAAATACCTTGTGCTCTCGGCAGAGAAAAAGGACCTCGAAATCGGTCTGTGGCTCTACACAATAGAAAAATCACGCAAGGGTCTCATAGAGCAGGAAAACAAGCTCACAATCGCCTCCTCCCAGTATGAGGCGGCGGAACTCGACCTCGAACGTCTTGAAAACGATATAAACTCAGCCATCGCCGAAGGTCAGCGCCTTACAATGGAGATTGAAAGCGTGCGCTCGCAGACGGCGGACGCCGAGGAAAACGCGACCGCTGTTGACGGCAAAATCGCCGTGCAGAGGGCGACTCTCGGGCACAACGCGCAGACAATCGACAGAATTAAAAAGGATATGTCCGACGCGCAGACAAGCACTGAGGAGACGGATAAACAGATTGAGGAGGCGAAGGCGCAGATTGACGCTCTCGGCACCGAAATCGAAGCATTGCGGGCGGATCTTGAGCTTGCGGTTAAATCCGCCGACGAAATCAACGCGCAGGATTCGGGCTGTTCCGAAAAGGCGAGGGAGATAAGCGAAAAAATCACTCAGAAAACTCTCGCTCTCGCGGACTCGAAGGTGGAACTCTCGGCGGCTCAGTCATCAACGGACGAACTCAAAGCGCGTGTTGAGGGCATAGACTCCGCCATAAACGCCAAAGCCCCCGCTCTCGATGAACTCACGACGCAGAAAACGGGCTGTGAAAACGAACTCACCGCCCTCAGGGAGACGGCTTCCGGCTATGAGAACTCGCTCTCGGGCTATGAGATGAAAATTGAGTCGCGCAGCGAAAAACTCGAGAAACAGCGCGAGGAAATCGACAAGTTAAACCTCGACATACATCAGAAGCAGGCGCGTATAAAAATGCTCGACGACCTCGAGAAAAACCTCGACGGCTATCAGGGCAGCGTAAAGCAGGTGCTCACGCAGTCAAAACGCGGAATGCTCAAGGGCATTCACGGCACGCTCTCGCAGCTCATAAGCGTTGACGGCGATTACGCCGTGGCTGTTGAGACGGCGCTCGGAGCGGCTATACAGAACATTGTCACCGACAGCGAAAACGACGCTAAACGCGCCATCAATTATCTTAAGGAAAACCGCGCGGGCAGGGCCACCTTCCTGCCGCTCTCATCAATCACGGCTAAGCCCTTCACCGAAAAAGGGCTTGAGAAGTGCGACGGCTTTGTCGATATGGCAGACAAGCTCGTGGGAGTGGATAAAAAGTATTCCGAAATAATCCGCTCGCTCCTCGGCAGAACCGCCGTTGTCGAAACCATCGACGACGGCATCGCCATGGCGCGCAATTATTCATACAGATTCAAAATAGTCACCCTTGACGGCCAGGTACTCAACGCGGGCGGCTCAATGACGGGCGGTTCGAGAGGGCAGAATGTGGGCTTCCTTTCCCGTATGAACGAAATCGGCTCGCTCAGGGAGGCGGTTGAAAAAGGCGAAAAGGAACTTGAGAAAAAGCTTGAAAGTTTCAGAAACCTGAACGCCGAGTTGAACGCCGTGAGCGCCGAACTCGACGCCGTCAAGGCGGAACTCGCCAAAACGCAGGAGGATATAATTCGCAAGGAGGGCGACCTCGCCGTTATTCTCAATAACTACGAGAGCGCGGCGGATTCGGTTAAGGATTTAACGCAGGAAAAACAGCGCTCGCTCGGCAGAATCGAGGAACTCGCGGCTGTCATTTCCGCTTCATCGGCTTCAATCTCCGCCTGCGAGAAGGAGATTGCCTCCCTCACCGACACGCTCGGCGAACTCGACGAGGCGAGGGGCAAACTCACCGCCAGACGCGAGGATGCCGCCAATAAACAAAACGAGATTAACCTTGCCATTCTTGAAAAACGCAAGGATGTTGAGGCAAAGAACATAATCATTGAGGACTGCGAGCGCAGAAAAGAGGCGCAGGGTTCGAGAGTTGATGAACTGAACGCCGAAATAGAGGAAATCGAAAAGGCGAACACCGCAATCAACGAGGAAATAGTAAAACTCGAGGCAGAGGCGCAGGCGCTCAGGGATTCCGCCGCGGGCGCGAAGGAGCGCATAGATTCGCTTGTAAAAGAGCGCACCGCCAGGGAGGCGCAGGTCACAACCCTGCGTTCGTCCGAGAGCGAGAAAAACGATGTCAAGGAAAAACTCAGCGGCGAAATAGCGCGCCTTGAGGAACGCCGCGACACAATGCAGCACGAACTTGAAACCTCGCAGAACAAACTCTATGACGAGTATCAGCTCACCCTTCACGAGGCGCAGGATATGAACATTGTGCTTGAGGATATACCCGCCGCTCGCACAAAGTTAACCGAGCTTCGCAACAAAATCCGCGCCCTGGGCGATGTGAACCCCGGAGCCGTGGATGAATACAGGGAAGTCAGCGAGCGCTACGAATATATGAGCGGTCAGGTCGGTGACATTGAAAAATCCAAAACGGAACTTGAAAAATTAATCGGCGAACTTACGGGCAAAATGGCAGAGCAGTTCCGCGAGCAGTTCCGCCTTATAAACCTCAATTTCGGCGAAACCTTCCGCGAACTCTTCGACGGCGGCAGGGCGGAACTTGTGCTTGAGGACCCCTCGGATGTGCTTGAGAGCGAAATCAACATAAAAGTTCAGCCCCCGGGCAAAACGGTTCAGAACATCGACCTGCTCTCGGGCGGTGAAAAGGGACTTTCCGCAATAGCCCTTCTTTTCGCCATACTCAAGGTCACTCCCGCGCCGTTCTGCATCTTTGACGAGGTTGAGGCGGCGCTCGACGACGTAAACGTGACGCGCTACGCCAAATATGTGCGCAGAATGACCCGCGACACCCAGTTCGTTCTCATCACCCACCGCCGCGGTACCATGGAGGAGGCGGACATCCTCTACGGCGTTACAATGCAGGAGGAGGGCGTTTCAAAAATGCTCGAGCTCCACACGGCGGATATGGCGAAGAAAATGGGTCTTGCTTAAAACAGTTACGGATGATATAATTTTAATGTTACAGTAATTTCCACGGAGGTTAAATTTATGGATATTCTTGAAGCGAAAAATCTGGTTATCGAAGCGGGCGTAAAACTCGTTGAAAGGGGACTCATCGCGAGAACCTGGGGCAATGTAAGCTGCCGTATTGACGATGAAACCTTCGTCATTACCCCGAGCGGCAAGCCCTATATCGGCCTTACTCCCGACGACATTGTCGAGGTTAAAATCGAGGATCTCTCCTACAGGGGAAATGTTAAGCCCTCGTCCGAAAAAGGTGTTCACGCCGAGGTTTACAAGGCGCACCCCGAAGCGAATTTCGTAATTCACACCCATCAGAAATACGCCTCCGTCATAAGCGACCTCTCAAAGGGGCTCTGCGATATTGAAGGCGAAGCGGCAGAGGTTATAGGCAACGTTGTTCCCATAGCCGCCTACGGTATGCCCGGCACCGGCAAACTCAGAAAGGGTATTATCGCCGCGCTTGAGAAATACAACACCAAGGCGATCATCATGGCTCACCACGGCGCGGTCTGCTTCGGCAGCGACTTCGACGACGCGTTCAATGTAACCGCCGTGCTCGAGGATCTCTGCGAAAAGGCGATTCTCAAACTTTCAAAGGATTTCACGGGTCCCGTTGAAACCCTTGCCGAAATGTGCAAAGCGATTCCCGGCAAATTCGGTATTGACAGCGAATATGTCTGCACGGCAGACACCGCCTACAACAGCGAAATAGACAGGGAAGCGGGCAAAATCACCTTCACCGAAAACGGCGCGAACGAAACAGCCGCCGTGCTCGACCTCGCCACGGGCGAAGCGGTTGAGGGCAAACTTCCGCTTGAAGCCGAACTTCACAGAAGCGTTTATCAGGCAAACGAGAAATATAGCAACATAATCCACAATATCGACACCGAAACGGTTGCGGTCTCCTGCCTCGGCAAAAAGATGGTGCCCCTGCTTGACGACTTCGCGCAGATAGTGGGCGTCAAAGTTAAATGCACGGGCTACGCGGCGGCTCCCAAGGCGCTCAAAAAGAGCAACGCCGTGCTCATCAAAAACGAAGGCGCGCTGTGCTGCGGAGGCAACAAGGGCGACGCCGAAGCGGTCGATATGATTATGAGCAAGAACGCACTTACTCAGCTTGCTGCCACGGCAATAGAAAAGCCGCGCAGAATCAGCGTGCTCGACTCATACATTATGAGAATCGTTTACACGCTCAAGTATTCAAAGCAGGCGGAAAAGAAAACCGAAGAATGATGATTAAAAAGGATGCGGGAACGCATCCTTTTTTAATGTGGAGGGAAGCGCGTTCGCTTCTCTATGATTATATTGACATCACTCGCGCACATAATATATACTGTATCTGTTATAAAAAATACTGCAGAGGAAAACCATATGAAAAACGGATTTTTTGACGGCTCCATGCCGCGCGGTGTACTCGAATACTATCTCTCACACGCCGCCACGGCGCAGTGGATTTATTTAAGCGACACCCTCGAGGACGACATAAGGGTAATACTGAAAACCGGCATAAAATTTCTGGGCAGGGCAAGCGGAATATGGAAGGCGGAAATGCCCGACGAAAAGCATTTCGCCCTCTCAAAGGCGGCGGCGGACAGAATCCACGAAGCCGACCCCGAAATAATACTTCAGGCGTGCATTTTCGAGGCGGTTTACAGGGAGGATCTGGAGAGCACGAAAATACCCGCCTTCGTTTTCGAGGCGTTCGGTCTGCCTTTTGAGGACAGATGCTTTGACTACGACAGATGCGTTCTGACCCACGGCAGCTATATTCCCGACATTTCGGATGTTGAAACGCAGATGTGGTTTTACTACCGCGCCAAGAACTACATCGACTGCGGCTACGAGGCGTTTCATATGGGTCAGATTCACCTCTACACGGCGAGGGACCGCGACCTCAGGTGCATTGCAAAGGTGCTTTCGATGATGAGGGAATACGCGAAAACCCACGCCCGCCGTCACAAAATAATAATTGACGCCCACTCACACTCCCTGGTGCTGGGCGGCGTAAGCCTGCTCGATTACAACGCCATGCCCTTCACCCGCTATCCCGTGCTCGACCGCGAGGGCGAAAAACTTGTGCTTGTGCGCGAGGGCAAGTCCGGCGGCGGAATCTCGCAGGAGGGCGTTTACGAAAAGGCGCTGCCCTTCCTCTATGAGTACGACAACTGGGGAGGCAAGGACCGCTGGGCGCACGAGCATCTGACATACGAACAGCGCGCCTGGGCGCAGTGGTGGGGCTACGACCAGATTACCTGGTTCGCGTGTCAGGACGAAAAATCGAGAAACGAATTCCTTGACTACTCCTTCAGATGGACGGCTGTAAACAATCCGGACGGCTTTTTCGCCTTCCCGCTTCGCAGACCCTGTGAGAGCGGCGAGGAGGTCGGGAACTACCCGTTCTATAAACTCAACAACAAAAGCGATGTATGCCCTGACGGTTACTCGCAGGAGGATATCACGGAAAAACTTCTTAAAGAGGGCTATGAAAAATACCGCGAGTTCGCGAACCCCTCAATGCTCGACTACGGCGGCAAGGATATAGATGACCCCGAAACCGGAGTGCGGTTGCCCGAAAAAATCGTTCTCTACGGCAGTTTTCAGCCCTATGTCGGCGCCGTGGAAAACGATTCCAACAGCGAAATTACCCGTATGTACTATATCGGCGACGGAAAGTTTTCGCTCTCCTTCGTAATGCCATACGCCGGCGAGTACGATTTCGGCATTTCCACCTGGGGCACCCTCTCCGCCTGTGTGTGCGAGAGCGGCGGATATCCCTATTCGGGCAGCGGCGGAAAGAGCAAACTTATAATTGAGAACGACAACACCGTAGTCAGAATCACTTTTACATATATGACGAACGAAATAAATATTGAAATGATGTCATAAGGGGGAGATAATATGAAACTCGCGGTTATAGGCGGGGGCGGAGTGCGCTCTATGTTCCTCGCTAAAAGCATTGCTCAGAAGGCGGAAACGCTCGGCATAGACAGCCTTTATTTTATGGATAACGACGCCGTTAAACTCGGAATATACGGGAAAATGGCGAAGACCGTCGCGGCAAAAATCAACCCGGATATAGATTTTGTGCTCACGGTTGACGCCGCCGAGGCGGTAAAGGACGCCGACTATGTAATAACCACAATCCGTGTGGGCGGCGACGATATGCGCGTAAAGGATGAGCGCATAGCCCTCTCAAAGGGCATACTCGGGCAGGAGACCACGGGCGCGGCGGGCTTTTCGTTCGCCATGCGCAGTGTGGACGCTCTGGCTAAATACTGCGAGCTTGTAAAAAAACTCGCGAAGCCCGGCTGCAAGGTTTTCAATTTCACCAACCCCGCGGGCGTTGTTTCGCAGACGCTCAGGGATATGGGCTATGATTTCACATACGGAATCTGCGACGCCCCGAGCGGTATGCTCAGAACCTTTGAGAAACTCTACGGCGCACCCGAGGGCAGCGCGAAGGGCGAGGTTTACGGTCTCAACCACCTCTCCTATTTCAAAAGCATTGAAATAGGCGGCAGGGATGTTATGAGCGAAATAATCGAAAATGACCGCGCCTACACCGACACAGACCTGCGCTATTTCGAAAAATCGCTCCTGCGCGAGAGAAACGCGGTTTTAAACGAATATCTCTACTATTTCTACTACCGCGAGAAGGCGGTTGAAAACATACTGAAAGCCCCTCAGACAAGGGGCGAGCAGATTGCGGAAATCAATAAAAAGATGACCGCAGAACTTGAAAACATCGACATTGAAAACGACTTTGACAGGGCGTTTGAGGTTTTCGAGCACTGGTACGGCGAGCGCGAAAACAACTATATGGCTGCCGAATCCGGCGTAAAGCGTCAGACAAAGTGGAAGTTTGACATTTTCGGAAAAGACGACGGCGGCTACGCGGGCGTCGCGCTCAGGTTCATTGAAATAGCGCAGAGCGGCGGCTGTGACTCAATGATTCTCTGCGTGCCCAATAACGGCGCCGTATCGGGGCTTGAGGACAGCGATGTGGTCGAAATAACCTGCGACATAAAAAACGGCGAGGCGTACCCGCATTATTTCGGAAAAGTCGATGAGCAGAATCTCGAGCTTATCCGCAGGGTAAAAATCTATGAACGCCTCGCGAGCCGTGCCATAAGGGAAAAATCAAAGGTAAAAGCGGTCGAGGCGCTCACCCTCCATCCGCTTGTCGCGAGCTATTCGCTGGCGAAGGAGCTTGTTGAGGAATATCTTGAACACAACAGAGATTATACGGGGGAATGGAAATGAGTTTTATTGCAGGCGCGGGGCTTACGAATGTTGACCTTCTCTATATCGGAATGCCGAAAATCCCCGATGTGGGCGAGGAGGTCTATACCGATAAATTCTCGCTTCAGCTGGGCGGCGGTCTTCCCGCCACTCTCATAAATCTCGGGCGGCTCGGAATACCCGCGAAAATCGCCACACGGCTGGGCGGCGACATGTTCTCACGCTTCGCTGAGGAGCAGTTTGAGAAAAACGGCGTTACACCGCTCAATCTCTATAAGGGCGAGGGCATTCCGCTCAACATAACGAGCGCGATTATTCTTGAGGGCGACCGCAGTTTTGTCACCTACGGCAGCGGCGAACTTACCGCGGACGGCGGAGCCGAGGAAGAATTCTACAATATGGCTCACGGCGCGAAAATCTGCCTTATGACCCCGGGCGGATTCATCGATGTCTATAAAAAACTCAAAGCCGAGGGAACAATTATGGTTCTCGACACGGGCTGGGATGACGATATGAGTTTTGAAAAATACTCAGACCTTCTCGAAACCGCCGATTACTACACGCCCAACCGCAAGGAGGCGCTCAAAATCACGGGCTGTTCCACGGTCAACGAGGCGGCAGCCGCTTTGAGGCAATACTTTGAAAAGGTCGTTGTTAAGGTCGATAAGGACGGCTGCCTGGGTATGGACGGCACCTCGGCGTTTTTCTGCAAAAGCGTTGAAAAATATAAAAATGTTGACAGCACCGGAGCGGGGGATGCCTTCCTCGCGGGCTTCTGCTACGGGCTTTATCACGATTATGATTTCCGCGACTGCGTGCGGTTCGGCAACATAACGGGCGGCAAGGCGGTAACCGCCGCCGGCGCTCTCTCCGCTTATGTTACACAGGAGGAGCTTCTCGCCGTGAGAGCCGAGGTTTACGCTGACGAAATTTAACCCGAAAAATTCACTCCCTGCCATCGGTCAACGGCGGGGAGATTTTGTTTTAAAATCATCTTGAATTATTTTTTGGTATATAGTATATTTAATTTATATATTGTTTTGGAGGCGATAAATTGAACTGTCCGAAATGCGGGGGCGAGATACCGTTTTTCGACCTCAAGCCAAACTGTAAGCACTGCGGCGTAAACATTATGTATTACACGCAGAACGACGGCCTTATGCGGGACGCCAAACGCACGGAGCTTGAAAGCGCCGTTGCGCGTATGGTGGTGGCGAGAATCAAGGCGCAGTTTACAGGCGGCAAGCTTCAGATTCTGCGTATGATTATTGTTCTGCTCAGCGCCTGCGCGCTGCTCGTTCCGTTCGCGTCCGTAAAATATTCCGTTCCGTTTTTCGACGGCTCGTTTTCCGCGGGGCTTATCGGAATAATCACGGGCATTTCAGGCGGGTCGATTATGAAACTGCCCGATTTTATGGGCAGCACGCTCTTCGGTCAGCACTCAACGCTGATTTGCGTGGCGTTTGTTCTTATCGTAGTGTGTTTCCTGATTGACCTTGTTATTTTCTGCGCGTTTGTGCTGGGCTTTATGAACCTCACAAAAAGCGCCAAGGTTATGAAAAACTGGGCGCTCGTCGGCGCGGTTATCTCCGTTCTGGTGCAGATAGCGGTTGTTGTGCTGAATTTAATTTCAAAGGATTCGGCTACATCGCAGTTCAAAATGGGCTTCGGCGCCCTTGTCTGCCTTGCCGCATATCTGATAATTTTCTTTGTGAACAAAGCAATTCTCGATAAAGGGATTGAACCCGTTTACAGAGAGAACGACTTAAAGCGCAAGGAGATGCTCAAAAAGGTGCGTTCAGGCGAGGTTGACATCGACACTCTGCCTCTCCCCGTTTATGAGAGCGAGGAAGAAAAAGAGGAGAGACTCAACGCCCTCAGGGAAGCGCTTAAAGTGGAAGAGGAGGGCAAGGAGTTATGAGTCAGGCAAAAGCAAGCAAAAAAAGTTTAATTCTGATTGTCCTCGTTGTTCTGCTGCTTGTAGGCGCCTGCTTCGGCACGGTTACAATCTACGCCAAAAAGCAGCTCAACAAGCCCAAATTCGTTATGCCCGAACAGCCTCCCGTAAAGAGCGTGACCGAACTTCCGAAAGACAAAGCGGGAATCTGCTCCTATGTGAACGGGCTCTACGCCGCCGCTGTGTCGGCGGACGATGTTGAGGGCAGTTTCAATACGGGCGTAAACCTTGATGAGGATATCAAGGCACAGATAAACGAAACCGACCTGTCGCTTCTCAATTACATAAGAGGCGGTGCCTCGGGAAAAATAGCGGAGTTCTACCCCTCGGCTTCAAATGTGCTTATGACCGAGGCGGAGGATTTCCCGGTTCTTGAGATTTCGCCCGAAAGCGTCACCGAATTCACCGCTTCGCAGGGTCACACCGACGAAGAGGGCAATGTAAGCGACGACGCGTATTATTTCATAACACTCACCGTTGACCCCGCTTCAATAGACACATCCGCCCTTACTGAGAGCGATGTTTTCGATAAGATTGAAGATACCCTCTCTCCCGCGGCGAGACTCGGAAATGTTCAGATTACTGCGGAGAGCAAAACGGTTGACATAAAAATCGACCGCGCAACAGACCGCATTCTCACGGTTGACACCGCCACGGTTTACACGGTAAGCGCCGACGCGGCGTTTACACAAGCTTACAAAGCGCTCGCCTCGGACGGCAGTGTGGCTTTCACAATGCCCTACAAAACGAACGAACACATCGGCTTCAGCTATTACGGCGCGGTATTCACCGAGCCCGCGATGGCGGTCAAGAAGGACGATATGAAGGCGCTTCCCGCTTCCGTCACTGTAAATTCCGAAGCGACGAAGGACGATTTCAAGCTGACCTTCACCCCCTCCGACAAGGAAGCCGTGAGCATTGACGAGGACGGCGTTATGACCGTCAACGTAAACGGCGAAAAGACCGTTACCGTAAAGATGACTCTCGAATACGACGGCCACACCTACACGGATGACCTGACTGTTTATATCACGGAAAAGGAGGTGTCAACAGATGGCTGATGATTTCAACACGGGCGCGGCGGAAAACACCGCGGAAGAAGTCAAAAAGGACGACAACATATACCGCAGTTTCAACTACATCGGCACCAAGGAAACAATCGCCTATCTGTTCAACGACTGGTCCAACACCTTCAACATCAACGGTTACAGCCAGCGATTCATCTGGGACGTTGTAAAAATCGATTTCAACATCGCCGCCATCGTCGGCATATTCACCGGCGCGTGGGATATCATAAACGACACCTTCATTTCGGCTATCGTTGACAACACAAGAACACGAATCGGCAAATTCCGTCCCTATCTTGTGGGCTTCCAGATTCCGATGACCTTGATAGGTCTTCTCTACTGGTTCATTCCCTATTTCTTCCCGAACACGGCGGGTACATTTATTCCCAAACTTATTTTCTACTATATTTTCAGCGTTTTCACCGAAACGGCCAACACCTTCACGGGCGTTGCCCGAAGCGGTTATATGAGCACCATAACGCCTAACCCGAATGAGCGTGTGCGCCTCATCACCCTCGCCGAACTTCTCACCGGCTATATGGGCGAGGATATGCCGCGCTACATCTTCGGCTTTATGTACGATATGGTCACCACGGGCAGGTGGAAAATCCAGCTCAGAACCATATTCATGGGAATGGGCGTCGGCTGCGCTCTCATCTCGTCGGCGTTCACGCTGTGGTTCTTCCTCGTTTCGAAGGAGAGAGTTCCGCAGTCTATTGAAAGGCCGAGCATCAAAGAGGGCTTCAAGGCGATTTTCACGAACTACCCCGTTCTGCTCATGTGCCTGTCCGACTTCCTCGCGGGCTTCGGCGTAGGCACCAGCCAGGACAACTACTGGATAGACGTCTTCGGTCAGAACTCCATGATAAACACGCTCAAGGCGCTTGTCAGCGGCATTTCGGGCCCCGTGGGCAGTATCTCCTACGCCTTTGTCGCCCCCCTGCGCAAACGCTTTTCGTCAAAATTCCTGTGGGTCGGTTCCGATATGTACGGCGACGCCGTCACTTTCGGCTTCTTCCTGCTGGGTATCACAAACAAGAACTATCTCAAACTCAAGCCGATGCTCACGGGCTACGGCATAACCGAATTTTTGAGCAAGCTCCTCTTCGGTGTAAACAAGGTTATCAACGCCGACCTCTGGAACGAGGCAATGGACTACTGCGAATGGAAGCACGGCTACCGTATGGAGGCAACCACGGGCGTTGCGAAGGGCCTTGTTCAGAAACTTCAGGGTATCTTTATGGGCACAATCAACAACCTCGTTATGAAGAGAGTCGGTTATGTTCAGGGCCTTAAAGTCGGCACGCAGGACGCGAGAACCAAGAAGTGGCTGTTCTATCTCTGCACAGTCGTTCCGCTTGTTACCAGCGCGCTGGGCATCGTTCCCAAAATGCTCTGGCCCATCTCCAAGAAAAAGAGAATCCAGATGTATTACGAGCTTTCCGAACGCAGAAGCAGTATGGTAAGCAACTATCTTGACAGCGTCAACGCAGCCGATGAGGGCGCGGACGCCTGATCTGACGGAGATTTTTATGAGTAACAAAACTTCGTTTTATCTTCTTACAGACACACATTTTGTATCCAAAAACGCGTGGGTGGAGGGCAAGCCCTTCACCCTGCGCGAACGCGGGGATCAGATAGCGCTCAAACTCTCCCCCGAAATACTCGATTCATTCATCGATAAAATCCTCGCCGACAGTGAGACGGACACCGTGATTTTCACGGGCGACAATGTCAACAACGGCGATATGGTCTCGCATTACGACTTCCGCGAAAAACTCGAACGCCTTGTGAGCGCGGGCAAAAAGGTCTATGTTACAACCGCCACCCACGACTACTGCGGAATGGACGACGACGAAAACTTCTTCAAGGCCTGCCGCTACACCGAAACGGGCACCGAGCCCGCTGAGTGCATGCGTAAAGCGGGACTTTTTGATTTTTATGAAAAATACGGTCCCGCTCAGGCGCTTTCCGTCCACCGCGAAAGCGGCTCGTATATTGTCAGGGTCGGCGAAAAAACACGGCTCGCGATGATAAACGACAACGGCAACGGCAGAAGTCACTGCGGGCTGTTTGAGGACGGCTTCAACTGGCTCAGGGAGCAGGTTGCCGACGCGAAAGCGAACGGAGATTATATGCTTTTCGCCGTGCATCACCCCGTAATCGCCCCCTGGGAGCTTTACAGGAAGGCGGTCGAGTTCGAACTCTACGGCGGTTATAAGGAACTGTCGGAGCTTATGTGCGCCGAAAAGGTGCGCACCGTGTTCACGGGGCACGTTCACGTGCAGAACATCCGTGAATATGAGAGCGAAAACGGCGGATATTTCTACGACATTGCCACAATAGCGGCTGTGAACGCCGCGGGCAAAATGCGCAAGGTCACCGTCGATGAGGAAAACGGAATCTGCAAAGTCGAAAGCACAGGCATTGAAAAAATAAGCGGCTTTGACACGGGAGACCTCAGCGCCCGCGATTATCTTTACGGGATAAACCTTCCCGGTCTTGTCGAAAAGCTTCTGCCCCTGGCACTCACGGATTACGACAAATTCCTCGAACTCGGCGAAGGCGCTCTGCCGGTTGACAAACTTAAAAAGCACAAATTCCTTGTAAGGTTCGCGGTTAAAAAATTCTATAAGATGACGGTTTATACCGCGGCTAAACTCGGAAAAACCAAGAAAAAACTCACTGCGGAGCAGAAGGAATACGCGAAGAACACGCCGCTTTCAAAAACGGCTTTTACGATTTTTGCCCACATTTTTCCGGGAGACGCCCCGTACACGCCCGACACGGTTGAAAATATTGCGCTGACCGCTGCCGCGAAGCGGCTTGACCGCCTTGTAAGCAGGTTTAAAATATCGGCTGTGCAGAATCTCATTCCCGAGGGCTCGTCCCTTGCCGATATGTTGCAGGATTTCCTTTACAACAACCGCACGGGCAGCGACGACGAAATCGAAATCAATCTGAATTGACGGTATTATAATGAAAATATATTTACTCTGGGCGCTTAAAATCGTTATGGCGGAGGTTATCCTCACCGCCCTGCAGGCGCCCCTGAAAAAACGAAATCTTAAAACACCCGCGAGGGTCGCTCTGATAATCGGCAAATTCCTTCTTGCGGTCGCCTTCGCGGCTCTCGTTCTGGCGGGTCCCGTGGTGCTGCGCCCCGTTCAGCCGATTATGCTCGCCCTCTATGTGGCGTTGGTCGCCGACTCGCTCGCGGACGCCTGCTGCACGGTGTTTTACGCGGTTAAAAAGAGGGAACGCAAGTTTTCCGTTGTCAAAATCACGAGCATAGTTTTCTGCCTGATTTTTGCCGTTTACGGCACGGTCAATATGGAAATCGTCACGCCCGCTTACCGCGAGTATTCCTCCCCGAAAATAAAAAGGGAGCATAAAATCGTGTTCATTGCCGACATCCACACGGGCAGCCCGCAGGATTTCGGAGTGATTGAGAAAACGGTTGAAAAAATCAAGTCGGAAAAACCCGAGTTCGTGATTCTCGGCGGCGATATCGTTGATGATTACACGACGAAGGAAGATATGCAGAGAGTGTTCTCACTTTACGGCGGCTGCGGAATTCCCGTGTTCTACATCTACGGCAACCACGACCGTCAGGCGCACGCGCAGTACGCCAACGGCGTGCAGTTCACTCCCGAGGAACTTGAAAACACGCTTTACAGAAACGGAATTATCATTCTAAAAGACGAGTTTTACGAAATCTCGCGCGATCTCATCCTGCTCGGCAGGGAGGATAAGAGCGTGGACACCCGCCTCGATATCAATTCTCTCGACAAGCCGATGAGCGAAAAATTCCTGCTCGTCGCCGACCACCAGCCCGTCGCCTTTGAAGAGCACTCGGATTTCGGCGCGGATATGCAGGTGTCCGGTCACACCCACGCGGGTCAGCTTTTCCCGCTCAGACTGCTCTACGCCCTGATAGGCGGCAAGGTTTACGGCGAATATAAAACATCCGCGTCAACGCTGATTGTAAGCGCCGGAGCGGGCGGCTGGAGAGTTCCCTTGCGCACAGACGCGCATTGCAATTTTGAGGTAATCACCCTCAAGCCCTCGGAATAAAAAACAAAACGGACGGCATCACCGTCCGTTTTTTATCCGTAATTATAATAACACAAATCGCCGTAAAATACAAGACTGGTTTTGCGGGGCGGGCTGTGGTAAAATCTGTTTCAGTTGAAAACGGGGAGGGGGCTTTCGCGGGCAGGCGGTTACAGATGCCGCCGTTTCTGAAATCCCGAATAAAAAGAATATGCGTTTTTGTCGCCGAAAACTGCGTTTTTCGGTGTTGTAATATTTTATTTTCTATATTATAATTAATATGAATATTCTTAAAACGGAGCTGATTGAAATGATGATGAAACTTATAGCGTTTTTCACGGCACTGCTTGCGCTGTTTTACACGCCCACACCCGTAACTCCCGTAGGGGGCGCAAAGACGGGCTGCGCGAAAATTCAGAGCAATCTTACCGTTATGACCTACAATCTTAAAGTGTCCGGTGTGGGTAAGTATTCGCCCGAAAACCGCGCTCCGCTTCTCGCCCGGAACATTATGGCGTTCAAGCCCGACTCCTTCGGCTGCCAGGAGGCGAGCGTGAAACTGCTCGCTATGGTGGCGGAAAAGCTTCCCGATTACGCCTATGTGGGAGTGGGCAGGGACAAGGGCAACACGGGCGAGGCGAGCCCCGTGTTCTATCTCAAAAGCAAATATAAGGTGCTCGACAGCGGCACCTTCTGGCTTTCGGAAACTCCCGACACCCCTTCAAAGGGCTGGGACGCGCGCTACAACAGGGTGTGCACCTACGCCGTGCTTCAGAACAAGAGCACGGGTTTTAAATACGCCCATTTCAACGCCCATTTTGACCACGTGGGCATAAAGGCGAGGCAGGAGAGTATATCGCTCGTCACAAAGAAAATCGCCGAAATCTGCCCCGGTATTCCCGTTATATTCGGCGGCGACTTAAATGATGAAGAGGGCGGCGCCATGTATAACCTCGCTCTTTCGGCGGGGCTTCGCGACACCAAATATCTCGCGAAAAAATCGATGGACAGTTTAACCTATCACGGCTATTCGGCGGTGACGGAGAAAACCCGCACAAAGCCGATAGACTTCCTCTTTGTGAACAACTACTGCAAGTCCGTTAAATCCTATTTTGTCGACACAACGAAATACAACGGGATTTATCCCTCGGACCATCATCCCGTAATTGTCGAACTGACGATGTTTGACGCGTAAATATTTTTTGAAATCCAACCGGAAGAGAGGTGAGACCGGATGCACGGAAAAAAAGCGGATAAAAAGCGCGGCGAACGCGAAAAGCGCGATGAGCGCGCGGTGTTTCCCGACCATGTTCTGAAAGCGCTCAACGAGGCGGGGCTGAATACAGACGGTCTCCTTTCCGGCTGCCAGGGCGATATGGACAATCAGGCGTGCTTCTGCGACGCCTGGGTCTGCTTTGACAAAGAGGGGCTTTATATCGCCTTCGGCGAGGAAAAGGTCAAAAAATCCAAAAGCCGCCGCAGAGGTCTCGAGAGCGAGGCGAGGGTGGACAGAATCGAATCAATTCCCGTCGGCGACATTGAAAAACTCGAACTGGAGCAGTATGTGTCAACAGGCCGTCTGATAATGATTCAAGCGGGCGAGCAGGTGAGCGTTACCAGATTCTCAATCGGGCTCGCGGGCGATTTTGACAACCTCGTAAACTCCTTCAATTCATTCAAAGAGACGGGCGAGGCGTCAAAGACCGAACGCAGGGACGACGGCGAAAACAAGTGCAAAAAATGCGGTGCCCCCTGTCCGCACGGTCAGCAGTACTGCCGCAAGCACAACAAGAGTTCCTCAACCTTCCTGCGCCTGCTCAAGTTGTTCGGCAACCACAGGTGGCAGATAGGCGTAATTATTCTGTTTATGTTCGTCGAGGCGGCGATTTCGGTAATCGTGCCGCAGCTGAGCACGCGGACACTCTACGACAAGGTACTCACAAATCCGGACAGCCTTCCCTACGAGCAGCTTTTAAAGGCGCTGGGAACACTTGTGCTCAGCATTGTGGGAATAAAGGTTCTGCGCGTGCTTTTCCAGGCGACCGAAAACTGGATTACCGGTTCGATTATGCCGCGCATAATGTATAATCTGAAAACCAAAATTTTCAACGCCATGCAGCGGCTGTCGCTGAGCTTTTACTCGTCAAAACAGACGGGTTCGCTTATGGACAGAATCCTGCGTGACGCGACGAATATCTACAATTTCTTCGTTGACGGTATGCCGAGAGTCATCATAAGCGTCGCAACGGCAATCGGCGTGCTGATTATAATGTTCAAAATGAGCTGGCGGCTGTCGCTTGTTGCCCTTATTGCCATTCCCGTGCTGATTGCCACTCTTGTTATGGGCGACCGACTTTTCCGCAATATGCACCACCGCGTCTGGCGCTATTCCGCCAGGGTGTCGTCAATAACGAGCGACAACATAAACGGCCAGCGCGTAATAAAGGCGTTTGCGCGCGAGGACAGGGAATATGACAAATTCAGCATTGCGAGCGATGACCTGAGAAAGGCGGAACTGCGCCTCTCACTCTCGGAAGCGACTCTTTACCCGGCGCTTGAAGTTCTTATTTTCATGCTCTCAACCGTAGTGCTCGGGGCGGGCGGAGTTATGGTGGCTAAGGGGCAGATGACCGTAGGCACGCTGCTCAGCTACATAGTTTACCTTGAAATGCTCAAGGAGCCCTTCGGCTTCCTCGCCTGGGTCAGCAACTGGTGGTCGAGATGCGCCGATTCAGCCCAGAGAGTTTTTGAGGTGTGCGACGCCGAACCCGACATAATCGAAAAAGAGAACGCCGTCTCACTTGAGAATATGAGAGGCGATGTCGAACTCAGGGAACTCGATTTCGAATATGAGCCCGCACGCCCGGTTATTCACAAAATGAACCTGCAGGTGAAGGCGGGCGATATGCTCGGTATTGTAGGCAAAACCGGAGCGGGCAAAACCACAATAGCAAACCTCATTTCGCGCCTGTACGACGCGAAAGAGGGCTCGGTGCTCATTGACGGTATTGATGTGCGCGACATAAGACTTGCCGATATTCGCAAAAATGTCGGTATGGTGTCGCAGGATATATATCTTTTCATCGGCAGCGTTGCCGACAACATCCGCTACGCCAAGCCCGACGCCTCAATGGACGAGGTTATAGCCGCGGCGAAGGCGGCGAGCGCCCACGATTTCATAATGAAACTGCCCGACGCCTATGAGACGCGCGTCGGCTCGGGAGGTCAGCGCCTTTCGGGCGGCGAGAGGCAGAGAATATCAATAGCGAGAACAATAATACAGAACCCCAAAATCCTGATTCTCGACGAGGCGACCGCCGCGATGGATACCGAAACGGAACGCAGGATTCAGCACTCGCTGACTCAGCTTAAGGCGGGCAGAACCACAATCGCAATAGCCCACCGCCTCTCCACCCTGCGCGATTCCGATTATCTCGCCGTCATAGACGGGGGCAAGCTGACAGAATACGGAACATATCAGGAACTTCTCAGGCAGAAGGGCGAGTTCTACAGGCAGTACAAGATTCAGTCCGAAGCGCTGAGCACAATCGGAATAATCGATTTCGACGCGGGAACACCGGTTGACGACGAGGACGAAAAGGAAGAAAAATCCGAAGGGAAGGGTGAGGAATAATATGGCGGAAAACAGCATAATCGCTCAGAACATTTCTCCCGATACGCTTTCAACTCAATATGTAAAGCCGGAAAGCTGTGTGTTTGCCCAAAACAAAAACGGCTTTCTCACCGCGACCATAGACGGCAAGGAGTATAAGCGCGTAATTCTCACGCGCACGCTGCCGCTCAATTTCCCGGATGATTATATATGCATTTCCGATATAGAGAAAAACGAGCTCGGAATAATCGAGCACAAGAGTGATTTTCCGAAGGAGCAGCAGGAGCTCATTGATATTGAACTTATGCAGAGGTATTACTGCCCGGTAATCACGAAAATCGTTTCGGTCAAGGATAAAATGGGCAACTTCTATTTCGATGTGCTCATAGGTGAATTCAAAAAGAGCTTTACCGTTAAGGATATTTCGAGATCCATACGGCAGATGGGCAAATCCGTCTATATAACCGACATTGACGGCAACCGCTTCAAAATCGAGAATTACGAGAAGATACCGTCAAAGAGCAGACGCAGGATAGAACCTTATCTTTATTGATTAACTGTTATAATTCATAAATCGGGAGTGAACGGCGTGCAGGTTAAAGTTTCATTTGACCTTGACCGCAGCGGTGAACTGTGCAACGGCACCCTCCTTTTTGACGGGGAGAAAATCACCGCCTCGGTCGGCGAAAACTTAATATCCTCCTGTGTTCCCGGAGACGGGGACGAGCTTGTTGTGCGCACTTATTCGGGCTGCGGTATGCTCGAGGTTGTGCCCGAAAACGCCTCTGCCGATATGGCTGAGAGTATTCCCGTGTGCAGATTTTCAATGTCGAAGGTCAGCGAAGTGGGCGAGTTTACGAAGGTTGTAAACCACAAGCTCAGAACGGGCGAGGAGTCGGAAATATCCACAAAGGATTTCCGCGTGTGCCCGAAATGCGGAAGGCATTACGCCAAAGGGCTTGATGTCTGCCTTTTCTGCGTTGAAAAGAGCTTTCTCGCAAAACGCCTTCTTAAAATCGCGAAACCATACGCGGGGCAGTTCCTGTTCGCTAGTCTGCTCGTTCTGTGCGCCACGGGCTTCGGCGTTATGCTGCCGATTATCAACTCCCGCCTGGTGGACAACTGCCTCACACCCGAAGCGGTGAAGCAGGAGGGCATAATAAACACGATAATACGCTATATAGTGATTCTCGGCGCCACCCAGATTATGGGGCAGATTTTCAAAATGTTCAGCCAGAGAAGGGCTAACAGAATCAGCACCTCCCTCTCCAACAACCTGCGCAGGGAGGTATATGACCATGTTCAGCGCCTTTCGGTGTCGTCCATGTCCGGCAAAACGGCGGGCGACCTTATGAAAAGGGTTTCGCGCGATACGGAAACGGTAAAGAATTTCATAACCGAGCACGGTATGTACGCTCTCGAAAAGCTCGTTATGTTTATAGTCGTGTTCATTATTCTCGTAAACATAAGCCCGCTTCTCACTGTGCTTGTTGTTCTGCCCATTCCGTTTGTCGCCTACACCATGCGCAAATTCTGGGCGTTTATACATATAAGGTTCGAAAAGCAGTGGAGGCGCGAGTCGAGAGCGAACTCCATTCTTCACGACATCGTGCGCGGAATAAGAGTTGTGAAGAGCTTCGGCAGCGAGGACAGGGAGATTGAAAAATTCGCCTCGGTCAGCCGCCAGCTCGCGGATATATCCGTCAGCAACGAGCACCTGTGGGCAACGACCTTCCCGTTCCTGTTCTTCTTCACGGGCATAGGCGAGTTCTTCGTCATCTATGTCGGCGGCCGTGCCGTGCTCGCGGGCACAATGACAATCGGTCAGCTGCTCGAGTTCAGCCTCTTCCTCGGCTATCTCTACCAGCCGCTTATGTGGATGTCGGGGCTTCCGAGACGGCTGGGCGAAGTGCAGACCAGTCTTATAAAGATATTTGAAATAACCGATGAAACCTCGGATGTTGAGGACCGCGAAAACCCCGTGCCCGCGGATCTCGACGGCGATATAGTGTTCAAGGATGTTCAGTTCGGCTACAAGTCCTACGAGCCCGTTCTGCGCGATGTAAACCTCACCGTGAAGCGCGGCGAAATGATAGGCCTTGTGGGTCACTCGGGCGCGGGCAAATCCACGCTCATAAACCTTGTTATGCGCCTTTACGACACGGACATCGGCTCAATAACAATAAACGGAAACGATATTAAGGATATGGCTCAGGGCGACTACCGCGAAAAAATCGGCGTGGTGTTCCAGGAGACATTCCTGTTCACGGGTACGGTTTACGCCAACATCTCATACGCGCGGCCGGACGCGACTCCCGGCGAGGTGATTGCCGCGGCTAAGGCGGCGAACGCCCACGAGTTTATTATGAAACTGCCGGACGGCTACAACACCATAGTCGGCGAGAACGGCTACAATCTTTCGGGCGGCGAAAGGCAGAGAGTGTCAATCGCCAGAGCCGTGCTCAGAAACCCCGAAATACTGATTCTCGACGAGGCGACAAGCGCCCTCGACCCCGAAACGGAAAGTCTTATTCAGGACGCTCTCGCGCGGCTTGTAAAGGGCAGAACCACATTTGCCATAGCCCACCGCCTTTCAACCCTGAGAAACGCGGACCGCCTTGTTGTAATCGAGAAGGGGCGCATTGCCGAAATCGGCTCGCACCGCGAACTGCTTATGAAAAACGGCATTTACGCGAAACTCGTTATGGCTCAGCGCAGTACGGCGAAGCTGACGAAAAACTGACACGGAGGCAGAAGATGAAGAACATTAAAAAATTAACGGCCGCGGTTCTGACCGCGCTCGCCGTTTTATGCCTTTTCACAACGGGCGCGTTCGCCCTGACGGAAAACGGATATACATACACCGTAACCGACGGCAAGGCGACCGTCACCGGCTATGATGACACGGTTGCTGTCTCGCTGACTGTTCCCGATACTTTGGGCGGATATCCCGTTGCCGCGATAGGGCAGGAGGCGTTCAAGGGCTTCGGCAGTCTCGTCAAAGTTACTCTGCCTCAGAGCGTTGAAACAATCGGGCAGTGGGCGTTTCACAACTGCGCCTCTCTTTCGGCTGTGGAGTTTGAGGGAAACTCCCGCCTCCGGACAATAGAACTCAGCGCTTTTCTCAACTGCTCGGGGCTTGAATATATCGAAATCCCCGAGGGCGCGAAAACAATCGGCAGAACCGCCTTCGCGGGCGCTTCCTTAAAGAAGATAGTCATTCCCTCGACAATTGAGACGATAAACGATGTAAGCCTGACGGACCGCGACACAATCTCGGGCGAGGGCGTGATTATAATATTCGGCGGCACGGACGCGCAGTGGGCTTCGGTTGTTGAAAACAGCGACAAAGCGGGGCTTTCGAAATTCCGCAATGTAAAATGGTACGCCGACGGCGCGCTTTATGAAAACGATTATTTCAACGAGGATATGCAGATTGCGCCTCCCGCGTCTCCCGAAAAGGAGCACTACACCTTCGCGGGCTGGTGTAAAAAAGGCACGCAGACCGTTGTGACGAGCTTCGGCAAACCCTCGGCTCAGGGGGATGAGTTCGAGGCGAAGTTTGATATAATCACCTACACAGCGTCTCTCATTGTTGACGGCGAGGTGTTTAAAACAATCGGCTACACCTGCCTTGACACGGCGCTCAATCTTCCCGCCGTGCCCGCAAAAGAAGGGCACACCGGCTCGTGGAGCGATTACACGCTCGTATATTCGCCCGAGGGCACAAAGATTTACGCGCAATATAAGATAAACACCTACACCGCCTCGTTCACCTGCGGCGGCAGCACAACCCAGGTTCCCGTAATATTCGGTCAGGTTATTCCCGTGCCCGAGGTTGACGAGAGAGAGGGCTATGATTTCACTTGGAGCCCCGAAGTTCCCGCTGCAATGCCCGCGTCAGACCTCGCTTTCACGGGCAGTTACACGCCGAAAAAGTATATCGCCGTGTTTATGGCTGAGGGCGTGAAGGTAAAGGAAGTGACCTATCAGCACGGGCAGAAATCCCTCCCCGAGAGCGAGATTCCGAAGGTGCCCGAAAAAACGGGATACACCGGCAAATGGGAATCCTACTCGCTTACGGCGGGCGGAATCACAATAAACGCCGTTTATAAAATAAACTCCTACACGCTCACCTTCACGGCGGACGGTTTTACACAGAGCGAGGTTTATGAATACAACGCCCCCGTCACGGCTCCCGTTATGCCCGAAAAGAGCGGCTGTGAGTTCAGGTGGAAGAATGTTCCCGCGAGAATGCCCGCGAACGACCTGACGGTAAGCGGCGCCTATGTGAGTCTCTGCACGCTCTCCATAAACGGCAACACGGGCAGCAGAACAATCGACTACGGCGAGGATCTTCACCTCTCGGTCAGATGCCCCGTTGTTCCCGACGGTGCTAAAATCGTGTGGAGCGCGTCGGACGGCAACAAAGGCGAGGGCAGAGAATTCGCCACGGGAAACCTCACCTCGGGTGTGACCGTTACGGTAAAACTCGTTGACAGAGACGGCAATATTATCAAAGACGCCGACGGAAACGACCTCGTCAGCGAGGAAAAGGTTGAGGTAAACGGCGGCTTCTTCAAAATAATAATAAGCTTCTTCAAAAACCTCTTCAAAGCCGACCGAACCGTTGTACAGAAATAATACTTCGTAAATCAGAACATAAAAAAGGACTGCCGCGGCAGTCCTTTTTTATTCTCATTTTCAGTCCGCGATTTCCTCAATCGCCCTGTGGAGTTTGGCTACGGGAAGACCCACAACATTGAAGTAGTCGCCGCTTATGCTTTCAACAAGCACGCAGCCGAGCCCCTGAATCCCGTAGGCGCCCGCCTTGTCAAGCGGCTCGCCCGAAAGAATGTAGCGGTCAATCTCCTCTTCGCTCAGGTCATAGAATTTGACCTGGGTTTTTTCGACGAAGGAGCGCTCCTTCGTCTGATAGAGTACGCATACGCCGGTCATAACCGTGTGCGTTCTGCCCGAGAGCATTTTCAGCATACGGTAGGCGTCGCCTTCATCCTTCGGCTTGCCGAGCACCTCGCCGTCGATGACGACTATTGTGTCCGCGCCGATAACACATGAATCCGGTCTTTTTTCCAGAACAGCGGCGGCTTTACGCTTTGCGAGTTCGAGAGCCGCCGTTTCGGGGTCCATTCCCGGAGGCACGCTTTCATCCACTCCCGACACCAGTGTTTCGAAGTTGATGCCGAGATTTGAAAGTATGTCTCTCCTCCTCGAGGACGCCGATGCGAGTACATACGAGTAAATCATATTTTTATCGCGGCTTTCTGCCGCCCTTTCTTGAAATTACCGTTTCCCCCCACGGTAATGATATTTTACAATATTTCAAGAGTTTTGTCAATATTATATAGTTTTTTTCTGAAAATTATAAAAATTTTGTGAGAGATTTCATATTTTCGGCGGTAACCGAGGCGCGGATCTCCGATTTTTCATACATTTCGGGTGTGGTTACTCCGCTGAAAACGAGGGCGCAGGGTATTGAATGGTTGAAACCGATGGCTATATCCGTCTCAAGGCGGTCGCCGATGAAGGCAAGCTCATCTGCTTTGCAGCCGAGTAGGCGGGTGATGTAGTCAACCGTGGCGGTCATCGGCTTGCCGAGCACGGTGGGGCGTCTGCCTGTTGAGGCGGCAAACATCTCAATCATCGAGCCGGTGTCGGGCTTGTAGCCGTCCGCCGTGGGGCAGTTGCGGTCGGGATGGGTGGCGTAGTAGAGAGCGCCCGCGTCGAGGAACCGGACGGCGTCCCACATCTTCTGATAGGTGAGAGTCGTGTCGAAGCCGAGAAGCACAATGTCGGGATTTTCGGTCACAAGATTCAGCCCGCCGTCGGCGCAGTCCTTTGTAAGGCGCTCGTTGCCCAGCAGGAATATCCTTTTGCCGGGGTGGTTGCGGTTGAGATAATCAATCGCCACGGCAGAGGAGACAATCACCCTGTTTTCGTCAACGGGGAAGCCCATATCCGCGAGCTTTTTGCGGCAAACTTCGACATTGTTTGATGAGTTGTTTGTGAAAAAGTAGAAATCTCTGCCCGTCTCCCTCGCCTTCTGCAGGAACTCGTCTGAGCCGGGGATGATGTTGCCGTCCAGATAAAAAGTGCCGTCCATATCGACAATGAAATATTTTGTTTTGTCAAACACGCCCATAATATAACCTCGTTTTTTTACGATATCCTTAAAATTATATCACATTTTCACGGGCGATACAAGTGCGCGAAAGGCGGCGGATAATATTCGCCCTTACGGAGCAAAACTCTGTTTTGCCCGTAACGCCGAACAGCGATTCCCGCTGGTTTTTTGCGGCAGATTACCGGCGATTTAAAAATTTTTCAATTTTTTTCAAAAAATTTCAAACTATTTTGATTTTCGGCTTGTCTTAGAGGTGAAAAGGGCGAAAAAGCCGACAAAATAATCGAAAGAGGTAACAAAAATGTTTAGACTTACATTCAACAGCGACGAAATGGCAATCAACTACATCGACAGACTTTTTGATATGGGTTTCAAACCCGTGGAGAGTTTAAACAAAGTCAAAAACGGTCTTTTCCATGTGGACGGCAACAGCGTTTATATCAATCTGAAATAATATAACAAATTAAGGGTTTTGAAGGGGTAATCCTGTTCAGAGAAAGAAGGGTTGCTTATTGAACATCGAAGAATTAATCAGGGAATCTCTGAAGGTCGCGGCGGAGGAGACAAAACTTCCCGACGAGAAGAAGGTTGAAATTCTTCTTAACACATTGACTGCGTTTTTACAGAAGCAAATTGAAACGGACGAATAAATCCCGCCTTTTCCCGCAGGCAGCGCCGCTGTCAAAACAGGAGAAAGCCGATCCTGCTTAATCCTCCGCAATAAAATCCGGCAGTGACGCTGTCTGCGGGGGAAGGCGCGGATAAAACAAAACAAAATGAGCCGAAAATGTTGACTGATAAATTGTTTTTGTATTATAATTATTATTACAGGATTGGCTTAAACATTAAAATGGAAAATTTGTTTTGTTTTTTCGGACCTTGCTTGTCATATTGTTACGGAAGGCGCTTCCCTCTGAACTTAAAATATGACGGGTTTGGTTTTTATTTTTTACCGGAGAGTGATTAAATGAATGTTGACAAGGAAAAGCTTGCCGCGGAAGTCGTAAAATATCAGAACGGCGACGGCAAGGCGTTTGAGGCAATTTACAACATGACAAATCAGGCGGCGTATTTTACCGCCCTCAAAGTCGTTAAAAACGAAGATGACGCTCAGGACGTGCTTCAGGACAGTTATGTCAAGGTGCTGGACAAGCTTTCAACACTTGACAAGCCCGAGTCGTTCATGAGCTGGTTCAATATGCTTGTGGCGAACACGGCTAAGAATTATCTCGCCAAAAACAATCCGTCCCTGTTCAAGGATGAGGAGACGGAGGCGTTTGTGCTTGAGTCCATACCCGAGGAGAATGAGGAGTATGTGCCCGAAAGCAGTATAGAAAAGGAAGACCTGTGCAGGGATGTCATGTCGCTTATCGATTCGCTGAGCGATGAAAAAAGAACGGCTGTAATGCTCTATTACTACGATGAAATGACCACAAAGGAGATAGCCGAATCCCTCGGCGTCAACGAGAACACGGTCAAGAGCCGCCTTGTTCAGGCGAAGAAGGATCTCGCCAAGGGCGTCAAGGAACTCGAGAAGAAGAACAAGAAACTCTTCGGTGTCGCTCCCATACCGCTTGTTGTCTGGGCTCTCAAGAGCGCGGGCATTGCTACAGGCGGGGCGTTCGCTTCAAGCGGGGCCGCGGCGGCAACTCTCACTGCCGTTACCGCCGGCACTGCGGCTGCCGGCGTTGCGGCGGGTTCCGCGGCAGCGGGCACTGCGGCTGCAACAACAGGCATAGTCGGTAAAATAGTCGCGGGTGTACTTGCCGTGGCGGTCATAGGCGGCGGCGCGGTCGCGGGCACAAACGCGGTCAGAAGCAGAAACAGCGAGAAAAACGCCGAAACCACAACGGCTTATGTGGAAGAGGTGAAAATTATGGAGCCTGCTTCGCAGGTTGAACAGCCGACAAAAAAGGATGACACAATATACTTTTTTGTGGATAAAGATAAAAAGAAAGTCGATACCGATATCGAACAGAAAGATATGAAATACGGCGTAAGAGGCAGTTTTTACACTTTCACCGTAAAGAATGATTCCGGTTATGAAATTGACGAAAAACGGCCGACGGTTGACAGAAGCGGTTTTCACGCGACTTATGACGAGCTGTTGCCCGCCGCGAACGAGAACAAAGTCAAAAACGCGTCAATGATTAACTCAACGCTTGACGAAATAAATTCACTGAGAAGCGGAATGTCGGGGCTTACCCTTGATGACACGCTTACGGAGCAGGCGAATGTCCGCGCGGAGGAGATTGCGTGGTCGGGCAAAAACTTCGCGGCAAGGCCCGACGGCTCGGATTACACAACCGTATTTGAGCAAAACGGAATGACATCGGGCACAAGGCTTGAAATCCGTGCTTTCAATTATTCCTCATCCGCCGAGGCGGCGAAAATCTGGAACAAAGACGACAACAAAAAGCTGATTACCAATCCGCTTATTACAAAAATCGGTGTCGGAGTCGCGGAAAACCCCGAAACGGGAAAATATGTTTTTGTTGTGCATCTTTATTCGCCCTACGGGTCGGAAACCAATCCGGATTCTTTGGAAAATCAGATACTCAACTTGCTTTATAACGGCGCAAGCGATGCAGTGGAAAAAGAATTTGAACTGCTGGAAATGATAGAGGGTATATATGATATTCCTGTGCTAGGCGATATAGCGCGGCTGGATATTCCGATAGACGGGCTTACCAAATTTATCAAAGAATCATCCGACGAGACTTCCGAAAGAATTCTGGAAGCGGTCGATTCAATTGCCAACGGGAGGTAAATATGAAAAAAATTAAAGTTATTACAGCGCTTGTTCTTGCGGTCTCTATGCTTTGTCCGTTTGCTGTTTTCGGTTCGGCATATCAGGAAGCTTACAACAACGATCTTTCCGGGCTTGAGTTTGTTTCACCCTTTATCAAGGATCAGGGCAAAACCGGCCTCTGCCTCTATAACGCGGTCGCATCCTGCGCCGAAAATTTTGTTCTGAAATATTGGAAAACCGAAAAAGAATTCGACGCCGCCGCGCTTGCCGAAAAATGCAAAAACGGCGACGGATATGTAACGGAATGGGAGCAGGCGCTCGGTATAATAAACGGCAAGAATCTGACCGGAACCGAAAACGAATACAGGGTTAACCTGGCGGAACTGCCGGTTGAAACAGAAGATAATATAAAAGAGATTAAAAAAGCTGTTAAGGAATACGGCTCGGTTGTAATCTGCTTTGACCTGCCGGGTATTACATTATCCAACGGATATTATTTCAATGAACTCACATCCGCTTTTTACTGCGATGAGCCGGACCCGGCAAACGCAAAGCAGCACGCGGTGTGCGTTGTGGGCTGGGATGATAACTATTCCGGTGAAAACTTTGAAACCGACCCGGGTGAAAACGGCGCGTGGATATGCAAAAACAGTTACGGCGACAAATACGGTGAAGGCGGTTATTTCCGTCTCTCATACAAGCAGTCGCTTATCGGCGCGGCAACAGTTTCCGTTTTGCGGGGGAACGAATCCAATGCAGGTATTGATACCATTGAAAACTGGGATGACACCTATCTCAAAACGGTTTTTGTCGCCGTTGACGGCAATGAGAAACATGCCTACGCGGTTGATGAAAACGGCAATACTTACAAATGCGAAATATTCAAGGATTACACTACGGGCTGTTATGCCGTTTATCCTCCCGAAAAAACATATTTCGGCAGCAAAACGGCGTGCTATTTTAACGGAGACACAATGCCGCTCCTGTATGTAGATAAGGATGACGATATTCCGGATGACAACCATCCGTTTTATAAAATTGATGACAAGACCAGTGTTCTGCTTGTTTGTACAAAAGAAAAAGTCGGGTTCGGCATCACGAAAATCGAAACGGCCAAATACAACCTCGGCTATATTAAACTGACTTATGACGACGGTTCAGTCAGAAGAATCCTTAAAGGAGATTTTGAAAAAAACAAAATAACTCTTACCGAATTCAAAGACAACGAGCAGTTTAACAACGGGAACTATTCCAAATTGCCCGGCAAAACTCCCGAAGGTAAGCAGTATTACGCGGTGATTGAGTTTGATGACGAAACTTACGCGTTTGCAAACGGAGTTGAATACAACAGCGAAACAACAGGCCTTGACACCGGTAGCAGAACAATGGTTGTGATTGTCACACCGGCAGAGCCGATGGATGATCTTGTGGAAATACTCGTGGGATTAGTAAAACTTATGTTCGTCCCGATTCATCTGTTGTTTAATATTCTGCCTATTTTAGGAAACTGAGGAGATTGTGATATGTTTAAAAAAATACTGTCTTTGACTCTTGCGCTTGTCATTTCCCTCGGAAGTTTTTCCGCGGGCTTCGGCAGCGTAACAGCTTCGGCTGATTCTTATCCTGGTATAGCAATATGCGGCAGTGACGGATTGCTTTACAGCATTGACAGCGGTGTGCTCTATATTTACGGATTAGGTAATATGGATGACTACGCTCCCGGCGAGGCTCCGTGGTATGCGCAAAGGAATTCAATTCATCAAATTCATTTCGGTGCGCCTCTTTCATATCTCAGAAACGACGGAGAAGGTGCATTATCCTATAATATTTTGCGTCTATTCCAATCTGATTATCAGAAATATCAGGAAGTATTGAATTGCGCTTATTACCCCAAGGTGTTTATCAGCGACTATGCGTTTTACGGATTGTCTGAAGTTCGGCAAATCACAATTATTGAATCGGCGCGGATCTGTTCAATCGGCAAACACGCTTTTGATGACACTGCCTTTTACAAAAACTCTGACAACTGGTCATCCGACGGCGGATTGTATCTGACAAGCAGCAACGGCAAACATCTGGTTTCGTTCAATCCCGATTATATTGATTATTCCGCTTCCCCCGAAAATGTCATCATTGACGAAGGCGGTCTGATTGATTTCACAATTCCTCAGGACACCCTGATTGTTGCGGACGGAGCGTTTGAAAACTGCGAACAGCTTAAAAAAGTCAGTTTTTCATCCGGCTTGTTAAATAATAACGCTTCATTGAGTAGATACTGCGGTTTCGCTTTCGGCAAAATGAGATATGAGCATAACTTCGAAAACTCGCCCATAGCAGACTTCGGCGTTTTTGACGGCTGCACAAACCTTGAGGCGGTTAAGGTAACGGAATTATCCGGAAACAACTACTACAGTGTTGACGGTGTCCTGTTTTACAAATTTGACGCATGTGATTTCCTTGTCTATTATCCGGAAGCGAAGTCAGACGGCCTCTGCTGTGATGAGAACGGTAATGCTATAGACGGAAAATATGAGTATAGGATTCCCGACGGTACAGAATATATTGCCGAAAAAGCGTTTTCCCACAACAGTTATCTCACAGAAATAACAATAAATTCCGATATCGTTGGTATTGGCACAAATACCGTTCCGGATAATAACAACAGCGATGTGCCTTATTCGGCATTCAAGGGCTGTGAAAACCTCGAGAGGATAAACATACGCAACAATTCACACTACTCGGATTACGATACCGGGGTGCTTTACCAATCAGGAATCAGTCCTGTGCTTCTCGCTGTTCCGGATGCAAAGCAGCTTTCCGATATAGACAGACTTTTTTATGATAAACCGGGGGAAACAATTTCTGTTGCAGACAATCTTTATAATCCCGCCGACGCTTACTGCGATGAAAGGTTCTGCAACTTTGATGAAAACGGTGCGGTTTATATCGAAAAAGTTATATGCGACCCTTATGACAGTTCAATTATAGAGTTCAGCTGCACCATGCTTCTCAATGTCTCGCCGGATGTTGAGACGTTTGAAACAGAGGACGGCACCGGCCGTATTTCCACCTGCGCATTTTCAGGCTGTGCCGCGCTTAAAAGTGTAACTATTCCCGACAGCGTTGAAAGCGTCGGTAAAAAAGCGTTTTACGGCTGTGAAAGCATTGAAACCGTATTTTACAACGGCAGTTATGCGCAGTGGAAAAACATCCGTTTTGTCAGCCAGACATCAGACCCCACATATTACGGAGCAAAATTATACACTATCGAGCCGGGAACAGAGGGGTATGCAATAGCAGTTCCCACTATAGGCACGGAACAATTGAGTAATCCCGAACTGCTTGAAAAATACAAGGATTATCCGGAGATAATTGTTGACGACAGTGTCAGCAGTATTCCGGCGGGCGCCTTTGCCGGCTTCAACAACCTGAAAAAAATCACTCTGCCGTTTATCGGCACAGAAAAAGGCATAGTAAACGAAAACAATTTCAACGAATATAACTATATAAGCAACACCAATTATAAAAAAGAAATTGATGCTTCATGCGCCGGCAAAACCCTCGCTTCAATTTTCGGCGGAACCGTGCCCGAGAGTCTTGAAGAGGTTGTCATCACGCAGGAAACCTTTGTACCCGCAAATGCTTTTGATGGTTGTGAGAGTATCAAAAGAATCACATTGCCCAAAACGGTAACGCATATCTGCGGAGGCGCGTTGAGTGAGTGCGCCTCTCTTGAGGAGCTGACCATTCCGTTTGTCGGTTATAATAAAGGGAATGTGGAAAGAGATAATAAGAACATTTTCCAGTCTGATAAACGTAAAAAAGCATCTCTGTTCGGTTATATCTTCGGAGTATCTAATTTCTTCGGAACGAATAATATAAAGCAAACATACTATTTTTTTACTGGTTCTAATTTTTTTATTAGTTCTAATACTGTTTATTATTCTGTGCCCTCATCATTAAAAACAGTGACTGTTACAGATGAAGCATATATTGCCGACGGCGCTTTTTCGGGCTGTGAAAACCTCGAGGAGCTCACTCTGCCTGAAACGGTGGAGGAAATCGGTTATAATGCATTTGATAATTGTTTCGGATTGAAACAGATAAATTATAACTGTCGGAGTGCTGAATATTCATTTTGCAGTCCACTTCTTTTATCAATTTTTTCTTTTTCAGATCTTTCCATGTTGATGGACGCCGGATTGCATTCGGAAACGGGTTTAAGTGTTGCATTTGGTCCGGAAGTTAATGCAATACCCGATAAATTTCTTTCCGGCAGAACACTTGCAAGCATAACAGTTGACAGCAACAACAGGTTCTATCACTCAGAAAACAACTGTCTTATTGAAACAGGAAGTAAAACACTTATTGCGGGTTGTAATAACAGTATTATCCCCGATAACGGCAGCGTGTCAAAAATTGCCGATTATGCATTCCGTAATTGCACCGGTCTTACAAGCGTAACAATTCCCGCCGGTGTCGAGAGTATAGGGAAATCGGCGTTTTGCAGCTGCACTGGGCTTACTGACGTTACAATTCCAAACAGCGTTACAAGCATAGGCAACTCGGTGTTTTACGGGTGCACGGGGATTTTTAACTTGACAGTTCCCGACAGTGTCGGCACAATCGGAGTAAACGCTTTTTATAATGTCTGCAATGTTCAATATAACGGAACGGCAGACGGCTCACCTTGGGGCGCAAGGTGTGTAAACGGATTTATCGTGCAGAGCGAAAACAAAGTCGGAGAAGCTTTCCAACTTGTTTATGAAGACGAAACAATGCGGGTTCTCTGCGGCTGCTCGACTGACGCGAAGGGTGAAATAACAATTCCCGCGTCGGTGGAACAGGTCAGAGACAGGGCTTTCGCCGGCTGCGGTCTGATAACGGGAATAACTTTCAAGGTTTCCGTGCAGGAGCCCGAATTCGGCAAAGACTGCTTCACGGGCTGCACAAAGCTTACAGAAGTCAGATACAAATTCAAAGATATTCAGGCAAAGCATGTAATCTACGGCGACGACGGAACCCGCCTTATTTTCTGCAGCAAGAATTACAACGGCGACAACGGTGACGGAAAATACACCATCCCCGACGGCGTCAGGGTAATTGAGGACAACGCGTTTTACAACTGCGCGGAACTTGATACAATAACGGTTCCCGGCTCCGTGGTGAGCGTCGGTTCTCACGCGTTTGACGGCACTGCCGCTTCGGTAAAGACTACAAGAACTCTTGAAGACAAAAACGGATATGGCACATTTTCTCTTGTTTATGTCGGCAACTGCCTTGTAAAGGCAACCTGGACCGCGAAAGAGCCGAGTGAAAACAGCCAGGACCAGGACACCGATGAGCTGATAATCTGCGCAATCCCCGAAGGCACAACCTGCGTTGCGGCGGACGCTTTCTCGGACTGCCCCGAAATCACGGGCGTTGAGTTGTGCGCGTCTCTCAAGGGCATAAGCCACAACGCGTTCGGCGGCTGTGGAAAACTTTCGGCGGCAACAGACGACGGCGTGAGCCTTGAGTATGTCGGAGCGGACGCGTTTGCCGGCACGGCTCTTTATTCCGGCTGGGAAAACGGCAATGACGAAGCGCTTTACATCGGAAACTGCCTTGTTAAAGTTAAAGCAACCGCTTCCGGCGAGAACGGCGCGTTCAATGTTACCGACGGCACAACCTGCATTGCCGACCGCGCGTTTGAGGGCTGTGAAGGCATCACATCCGTTACCATTCCCGGCAGCGTGGGTAATATCGGCAGCTACGCGTTTTACGGCTGCGCGAATCTTACGGAAATAACCATTCCCGAAGGTGTTGAAACAATCGGCTCGGATGTTTTTGAAAACTGCGAAAATCTTGTCAGCGTAACGCTTCCGTCAACGCTTACAAGACTCGGTGACTGCGCCTTCGTGGGCTGCGCCGCGCTGGAAAGCATAACAGCAGGCGAGCCCGACAACACAAAGCCTTCATATTATTACGCTCAGGACGGCGTGCTTTACAGAAAGCGCATTAATCCGGATAAAGAATATATTGTCCGCTACCCCTCGCAGAAAGAGTATGTCGAAAAATACGAGGTTCCGGACAGGATAACAAATATTGAAAACTACGCTTTTGAAGGCTGCGGCAATATAGGTGAAGTAGTACATAACGGCAAAGTTTATTTCAGACATCTCGCGTTCTATGAATGCAGCGCGGTTGTTCACGGCGACGGTCTTGTTAGCGGCTATGAGTTGAGCAAAGACGGCAGAGTGCTTACAACTGTAACCTTTGCCGCGCTTAATGAACAAGGAGAGTTCACCGTTCCCGATACGGTCTATGCCATTTCAAGCATGGCTTTCAACAATAATGAAGTTAAACAATGCCTTACAAAGATTGACCTCAATAGCACGGTTTTTATTTGTGACGGCGCCTTTAAAGGTTGCAAATACCTTGAAAGTGTTCAGGGGAAAAATGTGAAATTTGTGGGCAAAAACGCGTTCAGCGGCTGCACAAGTCTGAGTCAGGATAATATAGATGGTTTCAAACTGCCCGGAGAGGAAAACCCGGTTAAAATTACCGTCAATAACGAACAGCCCGAAAACAACACCGTTGAGGTCGAATACAACGGTAATGTTGTTCTCACCGTGGAAACCGAACTGCTGACCTCGGGCTCGCCGGTTGAAACGAAGGTTGTGTTTATAAATGACGACACGGGCGAGGAACTCGGCGAAGGCAGTGAGCTGGCTCTTAATGAAATCAAGTATGACATCAAAAACATAAAGGCATGCGTCGTGGCTGTTGTACAAACAGAAAACGGCGAAAAAGAGGACCCTATCGCGGAATCCGACATAATCAATGTGGTTGTTAACCGAAGCACTGTTAGGATTCCCATCATAGACAAAGACGGCAATGAATTGGAAGAAGACTGTGAATGTGAATGTGCCTACGGTGATACCCTGATACTGTCTGTTAAAGCCGACGGTTATGATGTTGTCTGGTATAACGGTGACATTGAAATCGGCAGGGGCGAGGGCGAGAACAATACCCTTGAATACACCGTAACAGAGAATATGGAAATTTACGCAAAAATCGGTGGTGAAATCGAAACAAAACGGGTCAAAGTGACCGTAGTAAAACTTCCGGAAATTGATGTGAGCGGAGATTTCAACACAGAAACCGAAATAGGCAAAACCGTCACTCTGAAAGTTGTAGAACAGAACGATATAGTCATTGAAGAATACTGCGTTATCAAATGGTTTAAAGAAGGCAGCGCGGATCCTGTGGGAACAGGAACAACTTGCGAATTCAAAAATATTGACGAGAAACTTGATGTGACAATCAGATTTTATCTCAAGGGCACAGACACGGAACTGTTTTCAAAGACTTACACCATTGATGTCAAAAAGGAAACAGTAGATGCCGAAGACGCGAATATTGCAATCAAAAACAACGGCAAAGCCGAAAAGACCGTTGACCTCAAATCAACAGTAACATTCACCGCGGATGTTGAAAATATGCCCGACGGCTCAAAGATTCAGTGGTATATAAACGGTGAAGCGGTCAAAGGCGAAAACGGCAAAACCTTCAAAGTGGAAAAAGCCGAGAAGGATTTCACCGTTCAGGCAAAACTCGTTGACGCGCAAGGAAAAGAAATCTGCGAGAGCGAAACACAGACAGTAAAAGTCAAAACCGGTTTCTTCGCGATAATCATTGCTTTCTTCAGACAAATTTTCGGCAGACTTCCCGATGTCAAATGGGAGGAAGTCAAATAAACTTTTTCAAACCGCTCGGTTTAATATAATGTAATAAAAGCACCACGCCTGCCGCGTACCGCGGCGGGCGTGGTTTTTTGCTGTTTAAGAGTGTTTCGGATATTTTAAAAATTTTTTCAATTTTTTTCAGATTATTTCAAACTATTTGAATTTTCGTCTTGTCCTATAGGTGAAAAGAGCGGGAAAGCTCGGAAAACAAATGATAATTTATAAGGAAAAAGGAGAAATCAAAATGAAAAAAACAGCATTAATCGCAACAGCAGTTATTATGGTAATCGCTGCAACAGTAACAGCCTTCGCGCTGACATCGGGAACAAAAATCGAAGCCAATGTTTCGGAAGAAGCAATCTCAGGCGCGGAAATCGAAAAAACAGAAATCACCCTTACAAGCATTTCATACGAAGAAGAACAGGAAGAACCGGAAGTAATCTTTGAAGAAGTTCCTCAGCAGGAAGAGCCGGCTGCAACAGCGGCTGAAGAAACTCTCCCCGAAATTGAAATGCCCGCAACATTCCCCGCTCCCGTAATCAGAGAAACAAAAGTAACTGTTCCCCAGACCGAAAGAGAAACAAAAGCGGCAAAAACCGAAAAGGCTGCGGCAAGCTCCGAAAAGACAGTCCGCGTAAGCTTCGACGCCAACGGCGGCTGCGTAACAACCTTCGACTCAATCCTTGTCGCGGGCAAGGCATACGGCACACTTCCCACTCCCAAAAACGCAGGTCACAACTTCATCGGCTGGTTCACCTCCCGCGAAGGCGGCACAGAAGTCACCGCAAAATCAATCGTAGCTTCCAAGGATCACACCCTCTACGCGAGATGGACAGCGACAAAAGAGACTGAAGAACCCGTTTGCACAGTCAGAGTAAGCTTCGTTTCCGGCAACTCAGCAGTTCCCAACCCCTATGATGTGGACGCGGTTTACGGCGAGGAATACAACCAGATCGTCGGTCTCAGCGATATCCCCGGCTACCACTTCCTCGGCTGGTACACAGCGGACGGTCAGTATGTAACCAACGGCACTCTCTGCGAAACAGGCGTCAACCACACCCTCTACGGCAGATGGGAAGCGGTTGACCGCTGAGCAAAAAGCAAAGCAGAAACATCAAACCGATAATCATCTTTTTCACCTCCTTATAAATATGCGATATCGGCGGTCGGCCGTAATCCCGGCCGCCGGGACAGCATACCGGGGTGAATAAGTTTTTTATATGCATCAAAGGCGCGTGCCTTGAAATATATTACGGAGGAAAACAAAATGAAAAAAACTAAAATTTCAAAGATTCTTTTACCCTTATCGTTTCTGCTGATAATGGTAATATGCCTGACATCCTGCGGCACGGCAAACGCAGAAAAACTCATAGGCGTTGAATTCAGCGGATTTAACGAGCACGGAACGGCGAGCGTCAAAATTGACGACAAAGCAGCGTCAGCTGTTCTTGACAGAAAAAAGATTTCAAACTATCTCACCAAACTCAAATCGCGCTCATCAAACAGCGATTCGTCGCTTGATCTTGTATTTGAAATTGAGTATTACTACGAAACCGGCGACGCGGTAAATCTTTTTTACGATCTGGACTTTGAGGGTAAACACGACAACCTTTCAAACGGCGATAAGGTAGTGGTTGTTTCAAGCGTCAACAGCACATTTGAAAATGTCGGCGAAACAAGAAAAAGCATTGAAAAAGGCAGCGGCATCAAAGTTCCCGAAAGAATGGAATTTACCGTTGAAGGGCTCGGGGATATCAAAACTGTTGATATTCTCAAAGATATTGAAAAATGTGTCAGCTTTAACGGCGCAAACAGACACGGCAAGGCACAGATAAGTGTTCCCGGAGACTTTCAGACGCAAATCGGTGATTTGACAATCAGTCAGAACAATAGCTATTACGGCGATGCGTCATCTTCGCTGAAATTAACCTGCGGAGAAAAAGACCTCGGAACTCTTTCACTTGAACTTGACAAAGCAGAAAACCTTAACAAAGGAGATACCGTAACGGTTTCTTTTGACCCCGAATCAGCAACAATATCAAACCTTAAAAATGCCGGTTTTTATTTTTCGGCTGACAAAAAAGAAATAACCGTTCCCGATCTGGGCGATGCGACCGAACTCGATGTTCTCGGCAAAATCAGCAAATTTGTCAAGTATACCGGCGCAAACGGTTACGGCAGCGCTTATATTGAAATACCCGAAGACACAAACATTCAGATAGGCGGCGTTTACCTGAAAGGAAGATATAAAAGCAGTGTTTCGGTCGTGTATGACAATACCGATATAGGATACATTGAATTTAATATCAGTTCGGACAAAGATCTTAAAAACGGAAGCAAGGTATATCTGACGGTTGATTCTGATTCGACAGCAATTGAACCTCTTCACGAAAAAAATATGTATCTTAAAGAGGATGAAAAGGAAATAACCGTTCCCGACCTCGGCAGCTATATCAACGCAAAGAACGAACTCACAAAAACCGATATTGCCACCATCAAAAAGATGGCAATGGAAAACGCGGCGGCCAACAATTCATCCAAAACAGTAAAATTCGAAGCGATGTATTTCGGAACAATAAAACCGGATGCCGCGACAAGCAACAGGGCTAAAGGCAAAATAATCGTTGTTTACAGTTATGTTGATATGATTATTTTCGGTAATCCCAATTACTGTTACCGTGTAGTTGTTTATAACGATATTCATAAAACTTCTGACGGAAATATTATGGTGGATAAAACCAACAACGATTCAATATATATCCGTGATGATGATGTATCAACCGTTACCGAAAGACTCGATTCAAACTACTCTTACGAAAAAATAGGTTAAGGAGAATAAAAAATGTCAAATAAAGTAAAAAAACCGAAGGTCAAGGCTTCGGAATTAAAACTCAAGCCCAATTATCCGGTGTTTTTGGGAATTCCCATTCAGATCGCGCTTGCGGTTCTCTGGTTCAAAAAAACAATTTTTATGGAACAGCTTTTTGAGGTAAAAGGTTTTTCATTCAACCAAGTTTTCTGCGGTTCTTTTAATAGGGACAATATGGCAGTGGGAATGATTCTTGTGTTCGCCGTGTTCCTTAATGTGCTGTTCTTTACACACTGCGCGGAAAAGAACAAATCTGCCAGACTGCTCATATTCCCGATTCTTTTCAGTATTGTGTATCTGGCGATTGTGATGATGATAAGTTCCGGTCTGAAAAGAGCACAGGAAGTCTCAATGTCATTCATCGGCTATGCGGCAATTCTTATTTGCCTTGTCAACATTGTGTTCAGCATATTCTGTATGGTCTCTGTCAGAAAAGCAAGAAAAGCGGCAAAGGAAAAAGCGATTGAAGAATTAATGGCAGAGCAGAACAAACCGGTTGATGAGATTAAAGAAAAAGAACAGGAAACACCCGTACAGCCGCAGGCGGAAACCCCAGCGGCTCCGGAAGCCGAAGCGGAAACACTTGAGGCTGAAAACCCGGCGGTTCCTGAAAACGAAAACATATCGGCGGGAAACGAACCGTAACAGGTCTGTTGATTGATACATCTTCTGCCCCGGCTTGATCGGTCGGGGCAGAGACGGCAAAACCGGGTTTTTTACACAGATTACTTAAACAATCAAAATTCAGAAAGAAATAACAAGGAGCTCAAAATGAAAAAAACATTCACAAAAACAATGGCGATGGCCCTCGCGTTTATTCTGCTTTTCGGATCTGCTGCGGCAGGCTTCGGCGGTTTCGCCGATATGCTTGATTCAATAAGCGTCAGAGCAAGAGCTGCGACGATTGAAGACTTGACTTATACTGTAGAGAACGGTGAAGTAACTATTACCGGTTGTAATAAAGACGCCAAAGGGGAATTGGTTGTTCCGGATGAAATTGAAGGCTACCCGGTTACATCTATCGGTCATAATGCTTTCTCAGGTTGTAATAAACTTACTGTTTTAACTATCGGGAACAGTGTAAAAAGCATTGGCGGTAGCGCTTTTGTGGGCTGTTATGAACTGGCAAACATTAAACTTGGCGACAACATTACAAAAATAGGCGACCTTGCATTTTTTGGCACAGCGTTCTATAACGATGAAGCAAACTGGGAAGGCGACGAACTTTATATAGGAGATTATCTTATTGAATCTGAAAATGTCACCGGAGATTTTGTTCTAAAATCCAATGTAAAATGTATATCTGACGGAGGACTTCCGCTTTCTGCAAATTTGACAAGCATCAGTGTTTCTGACGGCAACACCGTTTATCATGCAGCGGGCAACTGCCTTATCGAAACTGAAAGCAAGAGAATGATTTTAGGCTGTAAAAACAGTGTTATTCCGGATGACGGAAGCGTTACTTCGATTGGATTTTATGCTTTTTATGGTGGCAGAGGACTTGTCCAGTTGAGCGAAGCAACGGGATGTGTCGGTCTTACAGAGATTACTATCCCCGACAGTGTTGAAACTATTGAAGAAGGAGCGTTCTTTTATTGCACCGATCTTTCAAATATAACTATTCCTGTTGGCGTAAATAAAATTGAAATGGGAGCGTTTGAGTATTGCGAAAAATTAAAAGACATTTTTTATGGCGGAACTGAGCTGGATAAAGGGGAAATATCTATTGGAAGAGATAATACTTACTTATTAAACGCGACATGGCATTATACGGATATAATACTTAACAACGCAAAACTCAATGCCGGGTCCGACGAGGTCTATAAGAACTCAAAAGTAACGGTTACGGCAACAGCCGAGAATGTTCCCGAGGGATATTGTCTTGCGGTTTATGACGGCGGGAACGAGCCCGTGGCAAAAGGCAGCAATAAAGAGGTTGCTTATGAAGTCCCGGATGAAATAAAAGCCGATAAAACTTTAACCGTAAAAGTTGTTGATGAAAACGGCAATGTTCCGAAAAATTCCGAGGGCAAGGACCTTTCCGAAAACATTGAAATAAAGGTTAAAACCGGATTTATCGATATCATAATCGCGTTCTTTAAAAAGCTCTTCCGTCTGAATACGGTAACAATTGAACCGTAAAACAAGCGGTGATACGGATAAAGCCGCAGGTCGGCAAATATTGCCGGCCTGCGGGAAATAATAAACCAAACGGAGTTTATATGAAAAAACTAATCAGTCTTATATTGGCAATATGCTTTGTTCTGACACCCGCGCTTTCGGCATCCGCCGCGAATTACAGATATGAAGATCTGAAATACAGCAAGTCTCATTTGTGTATAACGCCGGATGATATGCTCGACGGTTACGGCAATCTTGTGTATGGCGCAATCGGTTTTGTAAATTACTGCCGTGAAACACACTTGTTCTTTGCCACCAATGAGCCGGAATGTCCTTTTTGCGGCGAAACGGGCTGGATGGCGGAACGCCTTCCGTCCAACCCGGACGAATGCCTCGGCGTATATTTTTATGACAACGCAATGACGGTTAAGGTATCTGCGCATGCGTGGTGCCCTGAATGCGGAACAATACTCTCTGTTTTTTCTCAGGCAGCTAATATAAACGATTGGATAAACCCGAGTCTTGGGAAAAACACATGTGAAAGATGCGGACACAAATGGGCGGCCGACGACTTCACATACACAATTGTTCCCTATTGCACAGGGGCAAGAGAAAATGTTGATTTTGCGGATTGCAATGAAGATAATTGTTCACAAAAAAAGGCGAAACTGTTGAATTGCTGGCTTTGAACGAACAGTACCAAAAAGATTTTACCGATTTCAGAAATAAAGAATTCGTAAAATACGCCGATGAAAACACGGTTGATATCTGGCAGATGATAATCGAATGGTTCAAATCGCTGTTTTCACTGCTTTTTAAATAATCCATTCCGGGAGGGTTAAAACATGAAACGAATATTTGCTTTTTTACTGGCGCTTGCTTCGGTTTTTCTTATTCCGTTAAGTATTTCCGCGTATAACAGCCCCGACGGTGAGTACGATGAGGTTACGGATCCCGCTGACATCGACTACAGATTCGGCGGCTTCGGCGCGCTGGAGTATATTGACAATGATTACTGGTATGTCTGCTACTGGGAAGACGGAAGAAAAGAGATGGTGTTCCCTTACGATTATGAGGTCAGCGGAAATTTCAGAGTTAGTTACAGTGGGACTAAAGAATATATGTCATCCGTTGTTTATATATACAATAACAAGGGGCTTTCGCCGCTTGATCCCGAATGGCATATTGCAGATGATGTTATCTTTAAGAATAGAAGAGAATCTGCTGTAGAATATTCTTACAACTTTATACTTATGCCTGATGGATACTATGAAATTTACGGAGAAGATGGACACAGGGAAGTGCCGTTGGACAACGGACAGAATCCCGCCGCAAAACCGGATGAAACGGACGAAAACACAAAAAATGAGGGAAACGATTTCTTCGGAAATCTTTGGGATTCAATAGCCCGGTTTTTTGAAAGCATCGGAAAATTTTTTGCCGGAATGATTCAATATATCACAAGCGTTTTCGTTGAATAAAAAAGCAAAGCCACCCGCTCAGCGGATGGCTTTTTGTTATTCAATATACTTTCGGGGGAAGGATGCTCAGTTTGAAGCGGATGTACTCGATTATCATACGGAAGAACGCCGCTATTTTCGCGAAAATGTTTGTGCCGATGAGCACTCCGTTTCCGCCGCCCTGACCGGGGGTGAATTCCGTTTCAACAAGGTTTTGACCGATGTTGCCGCTGCAGGGAATGCCGTTGACATAAAAAACGGTGTTTTCAAAGCCGAAGCCGTCCTTCGCGGTGAACTGAACGCGCACCCTGTACTGAGCGCCGTCAATATAGGTGTCGCCCTCGCGCTGCTCAACATACTGCGAGGTTTCGCTGTCGTAATAACTCACGCTGAAAATCTTCGCCGAGTATTCGTCCGGGTCGTCAACGCCGAGTTCCTTGTATTCGACCGTGTCGCCGGGCTGAGGAACGGTGAAGGTGACATTCGCCTCCTCAATCCGTGTGAGCGCGAAAGCCGGCACGCACACCGCCGACATCATAAGCAGGCAGAGTATAACCGCCGTCAGTTTTTTCATTGCTTTCATTTTTATCGTTCCTTTGCCGTGAAATCTGTTTTATTTTACAAGCTCAACCATGTTTTCAATCTGCTGAGCGCTTAAGCCCTCGGTGGCGAGAATGCTGTAGGCGTAGCCGCCCTGATACCAGGAAGCGTTGTTGAACACGCCGTCGGTATTGCCCTTGAGCGTTACATCAACGCCGTGCATGGTCTGAGTGATTTTCTTTGAATACTCGTTGTAATCGCCGGAGATATCCTCATTGCCGATGCCCTTGCGGATGGTTACATCCTGCGCCTTGTCGTAGTCAAAACTGCCGTTGCCGTAATAGACCTGAATCATCTTCTTTTCCATAGCCGTTATGACAATCTGAGGATAGCCCTCGATTCTGTCGGGAACCGCTATTTCAAAGCCCGCTACCTTCGCCGCGTCTTCAAGTGTGTTGCAATCCTGCCAGGGGTTTGCCATATAAGCGCCGTATGTTTCGCCCTCCGTTGCCTCTTCGCCTGACGGCTGAGCGGTTTCATCGGGCTGTGACGGGGCGGGCGTTTCGGTTTTGCCGCAGGCGGTTATGCCGAAAACAGTGATGAGCGCCAGTAAAATTACAAGTATTTTTTTCATTTTTTATCTCCTTTCATTTGCTCTTGTGCGAGTATATTTTATTACGCCAGGTTTTACATTTCAATACATAAATTGTTAACTTTGAGTTAAGAAATGTGTGAATGATAAGAATTTAATGATAAAATCCGGTTTTATATATATATTTATAGACTTTTTTTATCATTTATGTTAAAATAACATTTATATTCAGGCAAAATCCGTAATACAGCTTATTTTAAAGGAGCCACAGCCAATGCCGGACAACGACGCGTATGAAATTGTAAACAATATAATATCGAGCATTGAGTCCGCTCAGCTGATTGTTATGGATTTTTCATTCCTTACAATACTCAGAAACAGCAAGCTGCTCGAGTGGATAGCGGGCGTTATTTCAAAAAACAACACTCCGCTTATTGTATCTCCGGAGTTTTACCGCTGTTATAAAATCCTCGTAAAAAGCGAGAGCGAGGAACAAAAGAAAATAGCGGAAAACACAAAGGCGTTTCTCACCGCGATAAAGGAAAAGGGAGCTCTGAAATCCAACACTGCTTTCAAATCCACCGAAGCCCTGACAACCAAGCTTATTTCCAACCCGGATGTGCTTTTTATGTTTTCGGAATGCTCCGAGGTTGCCGAGGTTGTAAGGAACAGCCAAAACCCGCAGGCGATGGTTTTACTCGGCAGAACCGACGGCAAGATTAAGTGCATTAGAGCGGACACCTTCGTTTCGGAATCCGACAACAGAGTTTTCAGATATGACGGCAACAACGAGATCGGAATCCGCACGGTTCCCGGGCTCAATGAACAGGTTTACGACTCCCTCGGCGCGGCAATAACGCTTACGGAAGTTGTAAGCAAGGGCGGGGAAGGCACGGTTTACACCACCGATAACGGCGACTATGTCTGCAAGATATACCACGCCCAGAGAATAAACAAAACAAAGTGCGAAAAGCTTAGTTATCTTGAGAGCAGGCAGGTCCGTTTTGAGGGCATCTGCTGGCCCGAAAGAATCGTATATGACTCAAACCGTATTCCGGTGGGCTTCCTTATGAAAAAGGCGTCCGGCAAGAGCATGAGCGATGTTTTTGACGGTGAGGAAAGCGTCACGGAATTCTTCGGAGACATTAAACGCGATTTTCTCGTGAAAATATGTATTTCGCTTCTTGAGCAATACCAGTATCTTCACCTTCTCGGCATTGTCATCGGCGACATACGCATGAACAATATTATTATTGACAAAAACGGAAAAACCTACCTGACCGACCTCGACAGTTGTCAGATTGAAAACTTTCCATGTGAGGTGGGCGATGAGGACTACACCCCCGCCGAGCTTCAGGGCAGGGAATTCGCCACTCTGCTGAGAACCTTTTATAATGAGAGATTCGCCTGGGCGGTCATCTGCTTCAATATTCTGTTCCTCGGGCAGCACCCCTACGCTCAGAGAAACGGTCTGGACACAATCTCGGAGGAAATCGCTCAGCGGACCTTCAAATATCCCGAAAACAGCGACGGCGACTATTCACTTATTCCGTTCGGCTGCTACAAGGATATATGGATGGCGACCCCTGTAAATGTCAAGCGGTTTTTCTATGACATTTTCAAGGAAAACAAAAGAATGCCGCTTTCCGACGTTCTGCTGATACTTGATGATTATTATTCCCGCCTGAGCAGGCGTGAGATGCGCGACGCTCCCGCAAACAATCTGCTCGGTCTGGTACCGATGGAACCCGAACCGGATATAGGCGTCACCGTTCCGATTTATTCCGGCATAACCGCAAAAAACTCTTCCTCCGGTTCTGTTTCCGTACCGAGTGTCGATTCCGTTTCCGTGCCGTCTGTTGATTCAACACCCAAACCGAAGGAAAAGAAGAAAAAGAAGAAAAAGAAAAACAGCGGCAATTCGGTTCCGCGCACACACCGCCGCACTATGAGCAAAACAATGCGGGCGGCGCTTATGGTGGCGCTTACGATCCTTGCTGCTTTTGCGTGCTTCTTAATCTATTATATTATTTCATTATACATATATTAACGGAGGTATTACACTATGGCATCAATTGAAACATTAGGCCCCGGCGATTTCGGGAAAGGCACGAAAAAAAGACTGCCGATCTGCTTTTGCCTTGATGTGAGCGGATCCATGCAGGGCGCGAGAATCGTAAGTCTCAACAACGCGCTCAAGGCTTTCTTTGACACCATTAAGGAAAACACCGACGCGACCGCGTCGGTAGATGTCGCGATTATAACCTACGGCGGCATAGTTGATGTTTTCCAGGGCTTTTCACCCATTTCAAAGGTCGCTGCTCCCGTAGTATCGGAGAGAAAGAGATCGTACACTCCCATGGGTGAAGGCATCCTCACCTCACTGAGACTTCTTGAAATGAGAAAGCAGGCATACAAAGACAGAGGCCTCAAATATTACCAGCCCTGGCTTGTGCTTATAACAGACGGCAAGCCCGAGGGTCCAAACGCGGAAGAGGCGTTTGAAAACGCCGTCAGAAACTTAAACGAAATGGAAGCGGCTGACAAGGTTGTTGTTTTCAACATCGGTGTCGGTGAAGACGCGGATATGGACTCCCTCAGAAGAGTCAGCGTAAAGCGCGAATATCCCATCCGCGCGGATGAGAAAAACCTTTCCTCCTACTTCCAGTTCCTCGGCTCCAGTTCAACGAATGTTGTCAAGGGCGGAGATGTGTCTCAGCTTTATCAGGAGATAGTTGAAAAAGAAGGAATCGCTCCCGACGACAATGAATTTGATATTTCAAAGTGGGTTAAACAATGATTATTATTAATTGCAACCTGCAGGGCAGGAAGCACCAATCACTCGGAGCGCCGTGCGAAGACGGGTTCTACACTCTGACAGCCGGCGGGGTGACTGCCTTTGCCCTCGCGGACGGAGCCGGCAGCTCGAAGTATCCTAACGCAAAAGCCGGCGCTGACACCGTTACAAAGGCGATATGTGAGTTTTTCACGGCAAGGTTCGATGAGTTCTTTGAACTCTGCAACGAACTTGAGATGCGGAAAATACTCTCGGCGGTCTGCACCAACGCCCTTACGGAAAAAGCGCAGGCGATGGGGCTTGACACCTTTTCCACAATGGCGTCAACGCTTCTGGCTGTTGCCGTCAAAGGAAAAAAAGTTATTGCCTGCCAGATAGGCGACGGCCTTATAGGTGTCAAAAACGCCAAAGGGCTTGAGCCGGTTTTCCTTCCGCAGAACGGTGAGTTTGCCGGTTCCACCTATTTCATAACGGGCGAGAATTCGTATCAGATGCTTCAGATAAGAAAGTTTTTCCTCGATTCGATTTCTCACTTCTTCCTTATGTCCGACGGCATTGAGGACTATGTTTTCAGCGACACAACGGGCAAATTTGAAACCGTTATGGATTCACTGACGGAGTTCACATATGAGGCAAACGGCAGCGCGCTTCTGTCGGATTGCATAAAGAACAATATTGTTGACCGGAATCCGATGTCGGATGACTGCACAATGATTATCGCCGCAGTTTCAAACGAGACCGGACCCGAGCTTAAAAGCGCCGGCGCACCGCTCAATCCGAATATTAAAACGGTAACCATTCCAAAAATCACAAAACCTCAGGAAGCCGTAAAGCTGGGTCAGAGCGTTCGGCAGGGTCAGGATAAAACGGCAAAGCCGAAGCAGAGCCTCCCGCTCCTAATTTCAATTGCCGCGCTTGTTCTGGCGCTTGCGTGCACGGGAAGTTTCCTTTTCGGAAAGAGCAGAGGTAAAAAGGCCCTTGAAGAGGAGACAACTGTGACAACCGCGGTTGAAACTCAGACAAAAATGACAACGCAGAGCGAAACCTCTGCGACGCAGGCGGAGACCGAACAACCCTCTCAGTATGAAAATGAGAAAGAAGAGGAAGAAACATCAAGACCCGCTGCAACAAAGTCCTTCAGCGGAAGCGAACGTCCCGGCGGAAATTCGGGAAACGGCAGAACGACAACAACTACTACAGAAAAAATCACTGCAACTCAAACCAACACGGCAAACGCTGAGGAAAACCCGAATCAAAAACCCCGCGATGATAAAGGTAACGGGGAAAAGGATAAAAACATAGTAAAAGAAGGGAACGAAGCTAATGGATAATAACAACAACTTCGGCATTAGCGAAAGCGAACTTATGAATGCTGCGCTCGGAGATTTTGATGACGCTCCGGCAAAACCCGAAAGCAAAGATATATTCAGCAGCAGCACACCCGCAGCTTCTCCGGCGGGCGCTTTTGCAAACAATGCCCCGAACGCAGGGGTGAACCCTCCCGCGAACGGTCAGGGCGTTACAAAGCCCATCAATCCCGCTCCCGCGGGTTACAGACCTGCTCCTCCCGCGAACGGTCAGAATTTCGGCGCTCCCGTAAATCCCGTTCAGGCAAACCGCGGCGCTCAGGGTCAGGCTGCGCCTGTTGCAAAGCCCGTGCAGAACGCCGCGAATCCCGTCAACCCCGCTCCCGCGGGTTACAGACCGGCTCCTCCCGTGAACGGTCAGAATTTCGGCGCTCCCGTAAATCCCGCACCGGCAAACCGCAGCGCTCAGGGTCAGGCTGCGCCGGTTGCAAAGCCCGTGCAGAACGCCGCGAATCCCGTTAATCCCGCTCCCGCGGGCTACAGACCGGCTCCTCCCGTGAACGGTCAGAAATTCGGCGCCGCGAATCCCGTTCAGGCAAACCGCCCCGTACAAGGGCAGAGACCGGGACCTGTATCCGCGCCTCCGCAGGGATATGCTCCTTACACACTCAATAACAAATCCTCCTCAGGCGGAGTGCTGGCAATGTGCATAATTGAAATTGTGGCGTTTTTCCTGATGGGCATTTCGTTATATCTGGATTTCGTAACTATTGATTTCTGGCTCGGCACCGAATCTGCCTCACTGATTAAAATAATAACCTGGCTTGCAGAATTCGACGAAGATATGTATCTCTATTTGATTATTCCCATCGGTTTAAGCATCCTGTTTTTTGTCACCGCGCTGGTCAGCATTATTCCGGTAATACACCCTGAGAAGAAACACCTGATGATTATGCAGATTGTCGTTTCATTGATTGCTCTGGGTGCTCTCGGTGCAGCTGTTATTTTAGGTACAAACACAGGAGACGATTTCCTCGATATGCTTGCCGAAGGAATGCTTTCACCTGCTTTCGGTATGATTCTTTATGTTTTAATGGCAATTATCGCTCTTGTGCTGGCTATTATCATTACGATTGTTTCCGGGAAAAACAAGGCGCCCGTTGCCTATGCCGGACCGAGACCCGCATCCGCGCCGAGACCCGCATCCGCGCAGGGACCGAACTCCGTTCCCGGACCGGGACCCGCTCCCGCACCCGGACCGAACCCCAACTCCTATAACAACCCCGCAAATAACAATATGCAATAATCCGAAACAATTGATAAAGGAGACACACAAAGATGTGTCTCCTTTATTGTTTATCAGACTGTAACCGTTGCAATTGTTCAGGGATAACGGATTGTTTGGGTATTTGATAAGATTCTTAAACAGCAAGAAATCATTATAATTGCAGCCGCATAACTCCAAATAAGAAAAAAATATTGTTAATATATAATAATTATGTTATAATCACCATATATTTTCCGTTGAGGGGGATTTTATGAGCGAGAATGCAGCAGTAAACGAAAAAGCCGAATCCGGTCTGCAGATAAACAAGAAGACTCTGCTCGGCATTACAATTCTGCTTGTGGTGATTATCGCTTTTGTAGGCGTGCTCACTCAGGTTATGACGCGGGGCGAATACTATGTTTACCCCGAAAACACCTATAAACTCGGCGACGGGCGTATTGTGTGCCTTGCCGACGGCGAAAAGCAATATACCATTGACGGCAAAACGAAGATAGGTCTTGACGAGTATCTCACCCGTCTGAACGGTTTTGACTGCGGCGTGACGAAGGTCAACTCCTTTGACGGCGTCGATATTGAAAACGCCGAAGACATAAGCGGTATGATAATAAACGGCACATATCACGAAATCGATTATAAGATGCCGATTTGGAAAATTCCGCTTTCAATCTTCCTCGTTTTCGGAACATCCACAATCACAACAGGCCTTGCGATTATAGCGATAATCGTGCTGATAGGCGGAACCTTCCTCATCATTGACGAGAGAGGCATTCTGAAATATATAATGGGCGTGGTTTTAAAGAAATTCCGCGACAAGAAATACATTCTTCTCTGCGTTATGATTTTTATTTGTATGCTCCTGTCGTCAACGGCGGGCATACTTGAGGAGAGCGTGACCCTTGTGCCCATAGCGGCGGCTATAGCCCTCGCTCTCGGGTGGGACTCCTTTGTGGGCCTTACAATGAGTCTGGTGGCGGTCGCCTTCGGCTTTACGGCGGCAACCTTCAACCCGTTCAATGTCGTAACCGTGCAGAAACTCGGCGACATTCCCGTATTTTCGGGGCTCTGGATGAGAGTTCTGCTTTTCGTGCTGGTTTATGCCGTGCTCACGGTGTTCACCGTGCTGTATGCCAAAAGGATTGAGAAAAACCCCGAAAAATCACTCTCCTACGAAACGGACAAGGCGCTCAGGGAGAAATACAGTGTTGAGGAGAGTATGGCTCTGCTCGACAACAAGAACCTCGCGAAAGCCACAAAGGCGTTCGGGCTCTGCCTGTGCGGCGTGCTCGTCTGCATAGGTGTTGACTTCGCGCTGAGTCTCGGCGGAATGCTCTCGCTGCCCGGTATGGCGGTGCTGTTCACCGCGGGCGGTCTTATAGCGGGCAGAATATCAGGGCTTCGCGGCAAGGCGCTTCTCGGCGGCTTCCTGAAGGGCGTAAAAACAATAGCCCCCGTAATTCCCCTCATCGTTTTCATCATCGCGATAACCTACATTCTCAGCGAGGGAATGATAATTCACACAATACTCAACTTCGTTTACGACCACATTCAGGGGCTTTCTCCCTACGCGGCTGTTCTTATGCTTTTCGGCTTCATAGTCGTGCTGGAGTTTTTCATCGGCTCGGGCACGGCAAAGGCGTTTCTGATTATGCCTATAGTCGCTCCTCTCGCCCAGCTTGTCGGTATTTCCGGCAACAGCGTTGTTCTCACATTCTGCATGGGCGACGGTTTTACGAATCTTCTTTACCCCACAAGCGGAATTATGATTATCGCAATCGGTCTTCTCAACATATCCTACGGCAAGTGGCTCAGATACACCTGGAAGCTTTTTGTTGCCGAGGGTCTGCTCGCCGTGGCGATGATGCACTTCGCAATCTTTGTAAACTACGCGTGAGGTGAATTATGCTTAAATTCAACGAAAACGGTAAATTTACCGTTATGGCGTTCGGCGACACGCATATGGACGACATCTTCTCAAAAGAGGGGCAGAAAAAGTATAACGACATGCTCGCCCTTCACTACGCGGCGCTCGATGAGTTCAGCCCCGACCTCTGCGTGTATATGGGCGACAACTGCAGAATCTACAATCTGGACACCCCCGCCGCCGTTGCCGATTTCAAAACCCGCATAGAACTTGTCACAAACCCCGTGCGCGAGCGCAACATCCCCTTTGCCTCCGTGTTCGGCAACCACTGCCACGATTACGGCTACGAAAAGGAGCAGCTCGGCGTGTATATGAGTTTACCCGGCTGCATTATGCGTAACGATTCCCCCGAGGATGTAACGGGCTTTGCGAATTACAACGAATTCATTTACTCGCACGACGGCAAAACCCCGCTTTTCAACCTCTGGTTCATCGATTCGAACAATCTCGGCGAGGACGGGGTTTCCAAATATGATTTCGTGCATAAGGATCAGATTGAATGGTACGAAAAAAGGGCTGCCGAAATTGCCGCCGCGAACGGCGGAGAGGTGATGCCCGCCTTCCTGTTCCAGCACATACCCGTGCCCGAGGAATATGACCTTTTAAGACCGGCGAAACTTTGGGAAACACCGGTGGCTGCAAGAGGTCACAGTTCGTGGCAGGATGAATACTATATGCTCAAGGACGGTGTCACGGGTTATCTCGGTGAAGGTCCCGCCTGCCCGGATGTTAACAGCGGTCAGTTTGAAAGCTGGAAAAAGACGGGCGACATAATCGGCGCCTGCTTCGGTCACGACCACCTGAACGACTTCTGCGGGGAGGTTGACGGCATAGCCCTTATGCAGACAAAGACCGCCGGCTTCGGCTGCTACACGGACGGCTGCCGCAGCGGCGTGAGAGTAATAACATTTTACGAAAACGATCTGCGTCACTTTGAAACAAAGATGAAGCATTTCAAGGAATTCGGCTTAAAAGCGAAATCGCTCGGTCCGTTTATGCGCACGCTTACGGACAGGCAGAGCATAAATCTTCACTACGCGGCATATTCCGCCGGAGCGGTCGCAGGCGTTGCCGCGGCTGTTGCCGGAATAAAAAACCTGAGGAGGAAATAAGATGGAAAAAAGCAGCAAACTCGGCAAAAATCTGCTTTTCAACCTCATACTGTTCGGCTTTATGGGCCAGGTGGCATGGGCGGTTGAAAACAACTATTTCAACACCTTTCTCTACAACAAGATAGGCGGCTCGCCCGCGGACATAGCGAATATGGTAGCGTGGAGTTCGGTTGCCGCGGTTGTAACGACGCTCGTTATGGGTACGCTCAGCGACAAGCTCAACCGCCGCAAGATTTTCATCAGTCTCGGCTATGTCTTCTGGGGCGTAACGGTTATGGCGTTCGCTTTTATCTCGCGTGAAAACGTCGCATCGCTTCTCAATATATCCAACGAAACAAAAGTAAAGCTGATGACAATAAACCTCGTTATTGTTATGGACTGCCTTATGACCTTTATGGGCTCAACCAGCAATGACGCCGCCTTTAACGCCTGGGTCACAGATGTGACCAATGAACACAACAGGGCAAAAACAGAGAGCATTCTTTCGCTTCTGAGCATTTTCGGGCTTGTGGTCGTCACGGTTGTTTTCGGCGCTCTCGCCACAAACTTCGGCTACCCCGCCTGCTTCCTCGGTCTGGGTCTGGTTGTTACAATCTGCGGCCTTATCGGCTGCTTCTCAATCAAGGATTCCCGCTCGGGCGCGGTGCAGACAAACAGCTACTGGAGCGGTCTTGTTTACGGCTTCCGTCCCTCTGTTGTTAAGGGCAACAGATATCTCTACCTTGCCCTTCTTTCAATCTGCTTTTTCTCAATTGCTACCCAGGTCTTCCTGCCCTATATTTTCATATATCTTCAGCACCATCTCGGCTTCGATTTCAACAATCTCAACATAACTCCCACCGCGGCTGTTGTCGCCGTTCTGATTCTCGTAGCCGTTGTCGCCGCCGTCATTATAATCGGCGGGCTTATTGACAAAAAGGGCAAATCGCTGTTTGTGTTCCCCTCGGTGCTTCTTTTTGTCGCAGGTCTCATCGGTTGTTCTTTCGCAAACCGCCTGAGCACATTCGGCCTTTGCGCCATACCCGCGTTTGCGGGCTACGGTCTGCTTATGATAATCCTCAACGCCGCCGTCAGGGATTTCACTCCCGAAGACAAGGCGGGTCAGCTTCAGGGCGTAAGAATGATTTTCTTTGTGCTTATACCGATGGTTGTCGGCCCCAGAATCGGCTCGGCGATTACAAACCGTTTTGCGCAGGGCACATACCTCAACGAATATGAGGAATCCGTAAATATTCCCGTGCCGCAGATTTATCTTGCGGCCGCCGCAGTAGCGGTGCTTATAGTGATACCCGCCGTTTTCCTGTTCAGGGAATGGAAGTTAAAGGAAAGGGCGGCAAAAGAGGAACTCCCCGCCGGGGAAACGACGGAATCGGCAGACGCCTGAACATATTGACACGGCAGGTCAAAAGTGATAAAATTATTAAAAATTATGCAATATAAGAGGTAATAATAATGAAACACATCAAAACTCTTGAAACCAAGAATCTCTGCGAAAGCGCCAAAAAGGGCGGCTGCGGCGAATGCCAGACATCCTGCCAGTCCGCTTGCAAAACAAGCTGCGGTATAGCCAACCAGAAGTGCGAGAACAAAGAAGAGAAATAATCCGGGGGCGCTCACCTTCGGCGAAAAACAAACAGACAAAACCAAAATGGTAAGAGCCGCCATCCGGCGGCTTTTTTCATACAATCAATTCTTTTTAAAGGACAACCTATGATTCACAGTTACAAGCTTAACGGTATGAACATTGTGCTCGATGTCTATTCGGGCAGTGTTCACGTTGTTGATGACGCGGCTTTTGACATTATCAATATGTATGAGAACACCCCGCGGGAGGAAATTGTCGGCGCGGTTCTCGAAAAATACGCTGGAAACGACGAGGTAAACGAAAGCGAGATAAACGCCTGCATCGATGAGATTGAAGCGCTCACAAACGCGGGAAAACTCTTCACGCCCGACACGTTTGAGAACAAGGCGGGGGCGCTCAAGGAGAGAAGCGCGGGCATTGTCAAGGCGCTGTGCCTTCACGTGGCGCACACCTGCAATTTAAACTGCGCCTACTGCTTCGCGAGCCAGGGAAAATACCACGGCGAGCGCGCGGTGATGAGTTTTGATGTGGGCAAAAGGGCACTCGATTTTCTTGTTGAGAACTCGGGCTCAAGGCGCAATCTCGAGGTCGATTTTTTCGGCGGCGAACCGCTTATGAATTTCGGGGTGGTAAAAGAACTTGTCGCCTACGCGAGGAGCATTGAAAAGGAGGCGGGCAAGAATTTCCGCTTCACTCTGACAACAAACGGCGTGCTTATAGACGATGATGTGATTGACTTTGCCAACAGGGAGATGAGCAATGTTGTGCTCTCGCTCGACGGGCGCAAGGAGGTTCACGACCGCTGGCGTGTTGACTATAACGGTAACGGAAGCTGGGAAAAAATCGTTCCGAAATTTCAGAAGCTCGTAAAAGCGCGCGGGGGTAAGAATTACTATATGCGCGGCACATTTACGCATCTCAATCCCGATTTTGTCGCCGACATAGAGGAGATGCTCCGCCTCGGCTTCGACCAGCTGAGTATGGAGCCCGTTGTCTGCGCACCCGGCGATGAAAACGCGCTCACCGAAGAGGACCTTCCCGTTGTGCTCGACCAGTATGAAAAACTCGCCTCGCTTATGCTCGAACGCGAAAAAGAGGGCAGACCGTTCACCTTCTACCACTATATGATTGATTTGAAGGGCGGTCCCTGCATCTACAAGCGTATTTCGGGCTGCGGCTCGGGCACGGAATATATGGCTGTTACCCCGTGGGGCGATCTCTACCCCTGCCACCAGTTTGTCGGCGAGGAAAAATTCAGACTCGGCGATGTTTTCATCGGAGTCACAAACAAGGCGGCGCAGGATGAATTCGCCGCCTGCAATGTCTATACAAGACCGCAGTGCGCCGACTGCTGGGCAAAACTCTACTGCTCGGGCGGGTGCGCCGCGAACGCCTACCACGCCACGGGCTCGGTGAACGGAATTTACGAATACGGCTGCGAACTCTTCCGCAAAAGGATGGAGTGCGCCATTATGATTGAAGCGGCTAAAACCGTTCTGGAATGATATGAAAACACCTGTCTGCGACTTTGTAAGGGAATACGCTTCAAAGAACCCCGTGCGCCTTCATATGCCCGGTCACAAGGGCGAAGGAGACGGGGCTGACGCCTTTGACATAACGGAAATTGACGGCGCCGACACACTCTTTGTGAACAGCGGGATTCTGGGCGAAAGTCAGAAAAACGCCTCGGCTCTTTTCGGCACGGCGAAAACGCTTTATTCAGCCGAGGGCTCCTCGCTCGCGATAAGGGCAATGCTTTGGCTTGTGAGCGCGAAGGCGAAACGGGACGGCACTTGCCCCCTTGTTCTTGCGGGGCGCAACGCCCACAAAGTGTTCACGGGCACGGCGGCTCTGCTCGGCATTGATGTCAAGTGGATTTTCCCGGACGGGGGCGGATATCTCGAATGTCCCGTCACGGCGTCCAAACTCGGGGAAGAACTTGAAAACTGCCCGAAAAAGCCCTGCGCCGTATATATCACAAGTCCCGATTATCTCGGCAACATCGCCGATATAGAGGCGCTCTCCGCCGTTTGCGGGGAGTACGGCGTTCCCCTGCTTGTTGACAACGCGCACGGCGCTTATCTCAGATTTTTAAAGGACGACATTCACCCGATAACTCTCGGAGCGGATATGTGCTGCGATTCGGCGCACAAAACACTGCCCGTGCTGACGGGCGGCGCCTACCTGCACATATCAAAAACCGCGGAGGAGTTCTTTGCCGAAAACGCCGAAAACGCGATGTCGCTTTTCGCCTCAACCAGCCCGTCATATCTCATTCTGCAGTCGCTTGACTCGGTCAATCCGCTGCTCGAAAGCGGGTTTTCCTCCCTGCTTGAGGAGACCGTGCTTCGCACGGGCAATCTTAAAAAATATCTGTGTTCCCTCGGCTTTGAGCTTGCGGGGGATGAACCGATTAAAGTTACCGTAAAGCCGAAAAGCTTCGGATATACCGGCTGCGAACTTTCAAAAATAATGCAGGGAAACAATATTTACCCCGAGTTTTCCGACCCCGATTTCCTCGTTATGATGTTTTCAACCTGCACAAAACAAAATGATTATGACAGGGTAACGGATTTTTTCGGCACTCTGCAGAGAAAAGAAAAAAACACGGCTCAGCCGCCCGCGATCGGGAAGCCCGCCGTTTTTATGAACGCTCACGCGGCGGTCACAGCCCCGTGTGAGAAGGTAAAGATTGAAAAATCGGTCGGCAGGGTGCTCGCCCAGCCGGGTGTTTCCTGCCCGCCCGCCGTGCCGCTTGTGACCTGCGGCGAGGTGGTTTCGGAGGAAGCCGTCAGGGCGTTCCGATACTACGGAATTGAATATGTTTATGTTGTAAAATAACGAAAAAAAGAAGACCTGTGTTGGCAGGTCTTTTCTTATTTATTATTCCTGTTTATTGCCCTCATACATCATATAGCAGTGGGTCAGGTTGCCCTTTTCGAATGTGGATGAGCCCGTGACTTTAAAGCCGAGTTTTTCGTAATATTTTATGTTCTTTTCGCTCTGCGCCTCAAGTCCCAGCTCATAACCGAGGGCGGACAAATCCTCAATTCCCTGCTTTATGAGTTTTGTGGCGACACCCTTGCCCTGGTTTTCGGGCTTTACGAAAACGGGCGAGATTATCCAGGTGTTTTCGCTGAAATTCTTAACATCAAGGGGGCTGTACGCCATAAGCGTTCTTATGGTGTTGGGCCAGAACCAGTAGAGATAGAGCCAGTCCGGGCACCTGAGAAAGTCGAGCACGGTGTATTCATTTCGGGCGTAACGCCACACGCACATGGCGCCGTTTTCCTCGTCAACATAGATGTAATCCTCGCCGTTCGAAGTGCTGAGGCGTTCCATCATAAAATGATAGACAAACCTTTTTCTGCGCTCGCGGTTCTTTGTGGCGTAGCAGTGAACGGGATCGTCCGCGTACGCCTCGCCCGCGATTTTCGCGTAGGCGCGCAGTTCCTTTTTATCCATCTTTTCGCCGGGTTTATATATTTTCATAATATCTCCCTTACCAGACGAGCGAGACCTTCAGCCCGTCAACCGTATATGTCACGTCCCTGTGCAGTTCACTGTCAACCGATTTGAGGAAGGCTGAAAGCATTTCCTCGTCCTTCATTTCGATTGTGAATTTCAGGGTAAGCTCGTCCGCGGAGTATAAATCTTTTGAAAGCTGGAAGCCGTTTATCCACCAGTGGCTCTCCTCCTTGCGGGTAAAGAGCAGGTCGTCGCCGTGATAGAGGCCGAAACTCATATTGAGCATATCCTCATCGTCCGCGCAGTTGTAGAATGTGCCGACCGAGCCCTTCGGGCGGTTATATACGCCGACCTCCGCGCCGTTGGAGATTACATACATACCTTTCCACGCCTGAATCATCCACTCCCTGCCGTCATAGTTGAACTTGAAACGGCGGGTGTTGTAGAAATAGAGAGGAGTGAGGTAGGTGAAAAGGTCATATTCGAAGCAGAAGCCGAAGCCGCGCATCCAGCTGTTGACCGTTGCGTAAATCACCATTTCGTTTATGTCGAAGTTGAAGCCGATTTCGAACATTCCCTTGTCCTCACGGCCGTAGAAAAGACCCGTTTCGGGGTTGTAAAAAGCGCCCGAATAGATTTTTTCGGTTGAGCCGTCGGCGTAGCCGACATTGAGCACGAACTCGTAAACTCCGTCGCCGCCGTCCTCAAGGGTTATGTCGCACTTCTGAAAGCCGCTCACAAACGCGCCCGTGAGGTAGAAAAGCCGCCCCGTTGTTTTGTCGCCTTTGGCGTAGAACTCGTCGCGGAGTGAATACATCGTTTCCTTGAACGATTCCGTGTCGAGCGAGAACACCGTATCAACAAGGCGCATCGGACCGTTCAGGTCGGGCAGGGTGGTAACGAGGTTTTCGAGATCGAGATAGGAGTTTTCCTTTACGATATCGCACAGCTCCTTCGTGGTCTCGTCAAGTGTCACCTCGAACGCCTTGGGCCCGAAAACGGAATACTGCTGTATAACGGGGGAGTAAATCACACCGGATATAGCCGTTGTTATTGAGAACAGAACGGCGAATATTTTGTTGAGAATTGTCAAAAACATCGGTTTGCCTCTCTTTATTAAAGATTGTGTTTGCCGCTGACTTCGTCAAGGGTTACTCTGAAAACCTCAACCTTCTGCATACCCTTGCAGCTTGTCACGGGGAAGCCGCTCTCCTTATATTGAGCGAGCATAACCTTGAGCGCGTAAACCTTATCCGCCTGCTCGGTCAGGTGCTCGGCAACGCCCGTGCCTATAACGCTCTCATAAATCGCGGTTATGCTGCCGTCTTCCTTTTTCGCGACCTGATAATACTTATCCGCCTCAACGCACACGCGCGGGTCCTTCATAAGAATATCCCATTTGCGTCCCGCGCCCGCGGAGTGGAAATATACTGTTATTTTACCGTCTTTAAGTTCACAGCCGAAGGTCATCGGAATCACATAGGGGTAATCCCCGCCGTTCATCGCGAGCCTTATGGTGTCGCACCGTGTGAGGATGTCATATATATCCTCAACCGCGGCAACTTCTCTGTCGTCTCTTCTCATAGATAAACTGCCTTTCGTTTTCAGTCGAAATCGTCCTGTTGGGTGATTTCTATTTCCGTTTCGTTTATAATATTGCCCTTTTCATCCTTTTCGCGGATAACGCAGAGAGCCGCGTCGTCCTCTTTGCAGGGCAGACCTTTTGAATTGTAAAAAAGATATTCCTTCTGCGTCATACCGCACCCCGTATCTCAATTTCGGCGGCTTTGGGAGCGCCGAGTGAATAACTGTAATCGGTGGGAAGCGACGAGCCGATATAAAGCTTAATCTCTCCGTCGGGTTCAACGCGCCCGCCGTTTTTCGTAACTGCTTTTACCCAGTACCTGTCAATACAGAGCGCCTTGCAGACCTCCCCGCCCGCGGGTATTTCCGCTGTGCCGAGAGCGCAGAGCTGATAAGCGGGGGTGGAAGTGCGCGAGTCCGTAAACGAGGCGTAAACCTGAACCTTCTCCTTTATATCATAAGCGCCCGTGTTTCTTATATTAACTTTCACCTTGATAGTATCGTCGTTTATTTCCGTGACGGCGGCGTTTTCGTAAACCGCCTTCGAATAGCCGAGGCCGAAGCCGAACTCCCAGACAGGGGTGTCCTCGAGGAATCTGTATGTGCGCCCCTTCATTGAGTAGTCGGTAAAATCGGGCAGGGGCTTTGTGCCGTCATAAAATGTTATCGGCAGCCTTCCGCAGGGGGAGAATTCGCCCGCGAGCAGTTTCGCCACGGCAAGACCTCCCAGAGCGCCGGGGTACCAGGCGGCTATAATCGCCTTTGCCTTGCTCCTGAGTTTTTCGCCTATGTCAATGCTGCTGCCGCACATGAGAACAATAACCACATTTTCGCATCTGTCGCAGACCTGCTCGGCGAGTTTCATCTGAGACATCGGCAGAAGCACATCGGTTTTGTCGGCGCCTTCGCCCTCGCCCTCGTAATCGCGGTTCAGACCGAGGCAGAGCACGGTTATATCGCTGCTTGTTGCAACGGCGAGACCGTCGGAATAGAGGTTCTCAAAGCCGTCCCAGCTGCACAGACGCTCGTCCTTGTATTTACAGCCCTCGGCAACGCGGATTTCGCTTTTGTCAAACACCTGCCTTATGCCGTCGGCGGCTGTTATATACTGCGAAGCCCTGCCCTCGTAGTTACCCTCGAGCACGGTTATGTTCATCGCGTTGGGGCCGACCACGCCTATTGAGCCGATACTGTTTTTATCGAGCGGCAAAAAGCCGTTTTCGTTTTTGAGAAGAACGAGCGATTCACACGCCGCTTTGAGGTTGAGCGCCTTGTGTGCGGCGCAGTCCACGGCGGAATAGGGGATATCCGAATACGGTCTTATCTCCTCAAATTCGCCGAGCAGGCAGCGTATTGTGAACAGTGTCACCGCCGCCTCGTGAATGCGCTCGCCGTCTATCAAATCCTTTTCATACGCCTCATATAAGAAGCGGTAGTAATCGCCGCAGTTCAGATCACAGCCCGCGTTGAAAGCCGCTGCCGCCGCCTCCTCGGGAGTGTCGGCTATATGGTGGTTTTCATAGAGGTCGGCTATTGCTCCGCAGTCCGAAACGAAATAGCCCTTAAAGCCCCAGTCGCCGCGCAGGGTGTTCTGTATAAGTTCGGCGTTCGCGTTGCAGGGGGTGCCGTTAAAGCCGCTGTAAGCGCCCATAACGCCCGCGACTCCCGCCTTGACCGTCTTTTCGAAAGCGGGCAGATATGTTTCCTCAATATCCTTCTTGCTCGCCTTTGCGTCAAAGCCGTGCCTCAAATCCTCGGGCCCCGAGTGCACCGCGAAATGCTTGGAGCAGGCGCCTGCCTTGAGATATTCGCCGTCGCCCTGAATGCCCTTTATAAACGCTTTGCCCGTCTCGGCGGTCAGGAACGGGTCCTCGCCGTAGGTCTCGTGGCCTCTGCCCCAGCGCGGATCCCTGAAAATGTTGATGTTGGGCGACCAGTAGGTCAGCCCCTTGTATATATCCCTGTCGCCGAATTCAACGCTCTTGTTGTATTTCGCGCGGCCCTCTGTGGATATGGCGCCGGCGACCTCCTCAACGAGAGCCGGGTCAAAAGCCGCGGCAAGCGCTATCGCCTGAGGGAATACCGTGGCAGTGCCCGCGCGGGCAACGCCGTGGAGCGCCTCGTTCCACCAGTTGTATTCGTGAATGCCCAGCCGCTCGATTGCAGGAGCGTTATATACAAGTTGAGAGAGTTTTTCCTCAACCGTCATCTGCGAAACGATTATTTCGGCTTTTTCCTTAGCTTTTGTGTAATCCATCATTTCACCCCGGAATTATTTATTGATAAGAAAGATTATGAGCCATACTATAAGCCCGATAACGCCGCAAAGAAGCGCGAGCGCGAGCAGAACGGCGAGAATGATGAGGATGAGCACAAGCGGACCTTTTTTGCTCGGCTTTACCGTGTCCGGTGTCTCCTTCGTTTCAAACATTTCGGGTGGAGCGGGATTCGTCTCATCAAAGAGCGGATAGAGAGGAAGCGTCGCTTTCGCGTCACAGTAGCCGCTGTTGTAAAGGAGCGGCTCAACCAGTGAGCGCACGCTTTGGGCGCCCTTGAGGAATTTGCCTATCGGCAGGTGAATTGTGTTGAGAAAACTGTCAATCACATTGAGAAAACCGCAGCAGAGTTTATATTCCCTCGTTTCGGGTGAATAGGGGGAATCGCCGCAGTAGAGGTTCTTTACAAGCTCAACAATAAAGTCAACAACCTTGTTGCCGCCAATGTCGGCTATATCGCTCTTTTTGAGCCCGCTCTCCTTCTTGCACACTCTCCATATCTTTTTGAAAGTGAGTTTGTTGAGGAATTTACCGAGCGGCTTTATGATGTGGCGGAGTTTCAGCACCTTCTCCCCGGGCACGGAAAACGCCGGAGTCATCTGCGCGAGAGTGTCAATGTCGTAGCCCGCCGCCCACACGATTTTCCTTATCATGCCGAAGAAGAAGTTTTCCATATATTTATCAAACGGCTCGCCCTTTGTGTCAACGCCGGGAACATCGGTGAGCGTTACGGTGTCAACCTCAACCTTCGCGTTTTCGGGGTCGATTGTCACATTGCGGTAATTCGGGGGGCAGCCGATGAGCGCGCTGCAGGAGATGTCGTAGAATCTGTTGCCCTTCGCGGTGGTTACATAGCTTATATCGTGAATATGGGTGTGGCCTGTGAGCATCACGTTGAGCCCCGCGTCCGCGAAGATTTCACGCGTTTTTTCGTGGAATTTCTGCATATCGCCCTTGCCTATAATCGAATAGAACGGGGAGGGGGACACCATCGGGTGGTGAGTCATGGCAACAACGAACTGGTCGTTCTTTTTCGCGTCCTCAAGCTGAGCCATAATCCATTCCGTGCAGTCGTCGGAATAGCCCGAACCGCCCTCGCCCTCGCCCTTGAGGTTGTAGTCGTCGTTGAGAGCGAAAAGACGGTAACCGTCCGCGAGCTGAATAACATAGCTCATCGAGTCCTCGTGGCGGGCAATCGCCTCACCGGGACCGAATTCATAATACATTTTCCACAACTCGTGCCTGTCCGACACGGCGGGCACGCCTATAACCTTGTCGCCGTCAAAGCCCCTGCCTTCGCCGTTGCCTCTGTAATCGTGCGTGGCGGTTATGACATAGACCCGCTTGCCCCTCGCTTTGAGCGAGCGCATAAGCTCAATAACTTCCTCGTGAGAGTTGTATTCGCCGTTTCTCGTGGTATCGCCCGCTATAACGACAATGTCGGTCGAGTCGTCCTCGCAGAGCATGTCGAAGCCCTTTTTGATTACAAGGTCGCTGTCCTTGATAACCTGCTGGCTCTTCGCCTCCTCTTTGTCGTAGGCGGCGCCTTCTGTGCCGTTCTTGCGCGAGTAGTAGTGGATGTCGGTAACAAACTGAATTTTAATCGGCGCGTGACCGGAGCCGGGAATTCTGCCTGACATAAACAACTCTCCTCCATTTTAAAATCTAAATTATATTATATAATAAAACAGAGCAAAAAATCAACAATTAATTATCGTGCCCGTGGGCGCGGCAAAATACCGTTGAAAAGTCCGTCCGCCCGTGATATTATTAAAAAAGAATAAAGTCAACGGGAGGCTGTTATGCAAAAAATATTTGAATTTCTGCACCTCGCCTGGCGCCAGCAGGACGCCGTTTACAGAGTCGGCAGACTTTTTTCCGCGCTTTTCTCGGGCGGATTCTCGTTTAAAAAACTTGTTGCCGTTGCCGTGGCGTTCGCCGAAATGTTCGGCTGCGTGCTGTTTGACCTGCCGCTTACACCCTCGGGGCAGGAACTGAATCTCGACGGATACTCGCTCGTTTTCTTTGATGATTTTGAGGGCGAGGCGCTCAACACCGATGTTTGGTACCACCGCGGTCAGGGTCCGAGAAGGAACGGCGCCAACTGCGAAAGTCAGGTAAAGGTGGAGGACGGCAACCTCGTTATCACCTGCGAATATCTTGAGGACGGCGCCTACGGCGCGGGCTGGTACGCCGCGGCGATTTCGCTTTTTGAAACCTACAACCGCGGGTATTTCGAAATACGCTGCAAGTGCAACGACGGCGGCGAGTTCTGGAGCGCGTTCTGGATTCAGGCGGATCACCCCTACGACCACGAGCTTTCAAAGGGCGGCGTAGGCGGAGCGGAACTCGATATTTTTGAGGCGCCCTACGGCGGCAAAACCAATTCCTCGCTGAGGAACTCGGTTACGCAGACGATTCACTGCAACGGCGGCGACGACGACCCCGACCGCCTCGATTCGAGAATGCTCGGCGTGTTCAAGGGCAACAATATCTATGAGGAGTACAACACCTACGGCCTTGAATGGACGGAGGACGAGTACATCTTCTATATAAACGGCGTTGAAACGGCAAGGTCGTCGTTCAGCAAGGGCGTTTCGCAGGAAAACGAGCACGTCATAGTCTCGCTCGAAATACCCGATGAAATAACCCATGAAAAGGATTTCACCTCGCAATTCATAGTGGATTACGTGAAGATTTATCAGAAATAAAACATTGAAAAGCAAAGCGTCCGCCGGCTTGAAAACACGCTGACGGACGCCGTTTTTCCGGCAAACAGGATGATTTGAAAAACACTTAAAAAAACAATTGACAAACACGGTAGTTTTTGATAATATATTCTAGCATTCACAAACGGGCCACTAGCTCAGTTGGTTAGAGCACTCGGCTCATAACCGAATGGTCCGGGGTTCGAGTCCCTGGTGGCCCACCATTCCTCATAGGGGTATAGCTCAGTTGGTAGAGCAGCGGTCTCCAAAACCGCGTGCCGAGGGTTCAAGTCCTTCTGCCCCTGCCAAGCAAGTCCTGAAACCGTTGATATACAAGGGTTTCAGGATTTGCTTTTTACCTCATTTGGTTTTGTCTAACACTTTTTGGCCATTTTTCTAACACTTGTCTAACACTTTTTAAAACCCATATAGAAAATTAGGCAGAATTCGGCTTTAATTGCAGTATGTTTTTCGGTGCAATTCTGGCCGATATTTTTTTACGTTTCGGCGGCTTCTGGTCTACTGTTACGCTGCTGTTTTCCTTTACCAGGCTCTCAGTCAGAAATTCTTTTTCGGCATCTTTTCGCTGATCAATAAGATTCAGTGAGTCCGCGATAGCCTTTTTCGATGACTTATCAGCATGCGCGTAAAACCTTAATGTGGTTTCCGCGCTGCTGTGGCCGAGCCATTCCTGAACCTGGACTACAGAGAAACCCGCGTTGAGTAAATTACTCGCCGCCGAGTGCCTTAAATCGTGCAGACGGATCTGCGGCAGTGTGCTGTGTTCAACAACCGAATGAAAAATACGGGTCAGGTAATTCGGACTGATTACTTCACCGTTGGGCATGGTGCAGACGTAATCGTTCTGAATGTAATAATCTCCGAGCAGTTCTCTGCGCTGCGCCTGCAAAGCTTTCTGTTCTTTGAGAAGGTTATATGCTTTGTCGGTCATCGGAAGCGTGCGGTAGCTGCTTTCTGTTTTGGTCTTGTCTGTATAATTACCGCCGATATGCTGCTGAAGTGTTTCGCTGATGGTTATTGACATATTTACAAAGTCAACATTTTTCCATCGGAGTCCCAGCACTTCGCTTCTTCTGAAACCGTAAATAGCGCAAAGTCTGACAGGCAGTTCAACCGGATTATTTTCAAAAAGGACAAGCAACTGGTCAATCTGCTCCGAATTGCAGAATTCGGGTTTGAACTTTTCCTGCTTCGGCAGTCTTGCCGCCGATGCGGGGTTTGCCGGAATAAGTCCCTGTCTGACTGCGTCTGAGAGTGCTCTGCTGATATTCTGGTGATGGTGGTGAATAGTAGTCGCGGAAAGTGCGGTGCCTGTCACCAGATTGGATTCGGGTCGCATTTTGGAATAGTAATAGTCTTCAAGATCCATTGTTGTCAGATCCTGCAATTTGATTTTGTGCTCTTTGAAATACGGAATAATATGATTGCGCATTGTTCCGCAGTAGCCGCGATATGTGTTCTGCCTGATATTGCGGTCAGCGGTTTCGAGCCATTCCTCAAAATAACTTGCAACGTCGATATTACCTCTGCGAACTTTGATACCACTCCATTTTTTTATCAGTTCAGCAAGGATTTCCTCCGCGTCCCGTTTTTTGCCGTTTGTCGGAATATCGGTGCTGATCCATTTCTGATATCTTTCTCCGCCATCATCCTTTAAATTCAATACGGCATAGTATTTGCCGTGTTTCTTCTGCAGATTACCTGTAATCAAAATAATTGATACCTCCTGTGATTACGGTAATCACTCCACATTCATTATAATATACGGAGTGATTGGTTTGCAAGTTTTTAATCGGATAAATCAGCCGGCTGATTCGAGAAAATCTATTACGCTTTTCTTGGGGATGATATATTTCTTCCCGACTTTGATTGTTTTAATGAGGCCGTCTTTGAGAATGCTGTAGGCAGAGTTCCTGCCGATATGCAGCATTTCCATAAGTTCTTCAATGGTAATAACATCGGGATAATCATTAATACTTTTTTCGGTGTTTATATTTATCAGCTCCTTTCGGTTTTGCTTTTTGAAATCCTGGTTTTGTTCCGGGTTTCATTTTCTTTTATAATCTTCTTGTTTGTATCCAAACGTTCGAGCAGAGATTCTTTTTTCTTCTCTGGCTGAGCGCTGTCGGACTGAATATCCATATCGTCAAGCACGGTTGAAACAATTCTGCTGATGCGATACATCTCTTTGTATTTATCGCTGTTCTTTTCGGGAACATCATCGCCGAAAGATTTGTATTCAGCCTTGAGTCTGTCGTATTGCGCTGTAAACGGCTCAATATTTGTCAGCGAATCGTAACCGCGGCTCTTAAGATATTTTTCGGCTTTACGGTATCTGTCAATCTGTTCTTTATGTGTTTTGTAGTAACCGTCTTTGAAAAATGATTTCAGATATTTTCCGTAAGTCTCTTCGGTTTCACGTATATCCCTGAGTTTCAGAATAATCTGTTTTGTGTCTTTCATCTCTTTGCGGATTTTTTCCTTTTTGTCTGCGGAATCTATTATCCGTCTGAGATCTTTGACGGTTCTCAGATTGTTATTGCTCAGAAAAACTATAGCCGCTGAAACTTCCTTGAGATCTTTTATCGTGCAGTTTCTTTTTGCGTAAAAGCCCCAGTCGCTTCTCCCGCTCTTGCGGATTTCAAGATAGTCGAGAAGTATTTCCGTAAGTGTAGGTTCTTTGACTGAATTTGTTCTGAGCCTGCGAAGCTTATCGGCAATTTCGGAAATGACCGATTTAATCTTTCCGATTAATTCAAGCAGAGTCATTTTTTCTTTATTGTGTTCCTCAATGGCTCTGTTGAAATTACCGAGCTCGGTTTCAACACCCTGTTTCTCCAGACCGGATGCGTAAGGTCCCAGATGAACCGAGGGAAGTTTATCAATTTCTCTGCGCTCGTATGAACGGAGATCAATCTGAACATCAATATTATTCTTTTCATAATATTTGTTCTGTATCTTCGCCCATTCGCTGCGCCAGAGTTCACAGTTTTCTCTTTTGTTCCAGTCGGTCAAATCAACTCTGTGGCTCTTGAATTCGCCCGAAGGCAGTTTTATTCTTTCTCCGTTTTCATCGAGATCGTATTCTTTTCTGCACTTCGGCATCCAGTTTCCGTTTTCATTCAGCGACCTGAGAGTGAGAAGAATATGCGCGTGAGGGTTGCCGTCGCCTTTATCGTGAATTGAAAAATCACAGCACATTCCTTTTTTCACAAACTGCTCTTCGCAGAATTCTCTCACAAGTTC